>Ga0157378_10000133_pt1 | contig 70888 bp, 69 predicted proteins | sample M65metaG_FD_115309 | JGI IMG/M metagenome (GOLD analysis project Ga0157378, IMG submission 115309) | Miscanthus rhizosphere microbial communities from Kellogg Biological Station, Michigan, USA - M6-5 metaG | ecosystem: Host-associated > Plants > Roots > Rhizosphere > Soil | place: USA: Michigan... | reverse complement strand
CGCCGATCTCGACCATCACGATCCTTTATGTTTCTCGTAATATCGGCGCGCCTTTGCCCTGCTGCCGCAGTCGTTCATATCGCACCAGCGTCTTCGCTTGCCGCGACTCTCATCGAGAAAAAGCCAGCCGCAGTTGCCGCCATCGCATACCCCAATCCGCGAAGCCTTGGGCGAACAAAACAACGAGAGCGCTTCGGACCCGAGGACCCCGCATAGTTGCTCGGACGCGAGGGACGGGGCTGGACGGAATCGACCCGCATTGTCATGAAATTCAATTTCCGGGCGAAGAGCATTAGCTCGCTCCCGAATGAAGTCAACATTGCTCTTGGAAATGCGATGCTCTCCAGAGATCGCCAATCCGACGCGATAGATAGCCTCCCGAAGCCGGATGATTTCATCGAGTGGCTCCGGATGCCTGAGCAGTTCGAAGTAGGATTCAGGCCCAACCAAGCCGACCTGAGCTGCCCATCGCAGAAACGACTCCCAGTCGAGCAGAAGCTCGTCGAACTGGGGGGCTAGATGTTCTCCCGCGGTATTGCAGAAATCCAGTGCCAGATGCCCACCGACCTGATGGGCAATCAGCTCACGAGGGATGAGAGTTTCGGCAGTGCCCCGAGACTGAGCGCGTTTGACGGCCGTCACAGCGGTTTTGGAATCGGTTCTTGGCATCAGACGTTATATTACTATCTAACCGGTTAGATAGCAATAGCAAGAAGCGAGGATTTTCGCCCAGTAGGTCGGCAAGCGCGTCCAGACGACGATCTTCGTCATATAACGAAAAATCGTCGTTACACTTATGGTGCGGGCTGGGCAACGCATGCCGAATATCGAGGTTGATTTCAACAACTGTGATCGCGAAGGAAGGGTACGCCTGAGCACAGTTGGTGCCATACAGTCCATCAATCAATCGCGGGTCGCACTGCGGAATGGGTTGGAGGTCGTCTTGACCTCCGGGGACACATTCCCGATCAAGGGCATCGTGGAATATTCGGAGTCAGAGCGTATATGGGTCGCACATTTTGACCTTAACGATCTGCGCGATAAGGAGATGGAGTCGCCTTCAGAGCCGTAACTGTTGCAAAATCGTCATATCATCGGACAGAATCAAGGGGGATTAGCTGATTTGTGAAGCGTGTGCGTAGCCTCAAGGACGAAATCGCGCTGTTAGTCGTCGGTTCATTACGGCAGCCGCTGTTCTCTTTGCGCTCGGTCTGTGGCTCCACTTTGCCACTCAACCGCCCAACGAAGCTACCACGATTGAGAACTTCTACCGCCATCGTGCTGAGTACGACGAGCTGCGCGGAATGCTCCTCGCGGAAAGTGAGATCGTACATGTCACAGGGCGGGGTGTTGAAACGTCTGACTCTGCTCCAGAAGTTTTGCCTCAAGGGAAATTTCCTCCTGATCGCCTTGACGGCGACATTGTCGAGGAGATCGCAACGCAGCGACAGGTCGAGATTGATGCGATCGTTGCCTAAGGCTGCAGCACACAGAGGTTTTGCTGAACTTTAGTGGCACTTGGCGATGAATCCCTTACTCACGGGTGGCGTTGTTCCGTTGGGCATGCTGGCATTGCCGACAATCAATCCTAGTCCCTGGCTGATGCCAAGGACCGATGTCGCAAATGCATTCGGGACAGAAATGACCTTAAAGACGCCTTTCTGGTAAAGAAATGAGAAAACAGAGCCGTTTACGTTTGTATTTCCTACAATCTCACCTGCATCACTGATGCCGACGAGCGCGGTCCACAGGCTGCTTGGATAATCGAGCTTCGCAAAGCTACCTTTGTGGTAAATAAAGCCGTTGCCGTTTTGATCGCCAGGATAATAAAAGGTTCCAACCGCGGTTCCGTCGCCGTTGATTCTTGCTAGGGATGTTGCCACCGCTCCCGGATAATCTACAGTAATGACTCCGCCATTGCTCCAGCGTTTGAAGCCATGATAGGCCGTCGAATTGAGAACAAAATACGTCCCGACAATGCTTCCCCAATTGTTGATGCCACTGACCAAGAAATCATAATTTTTCACGTTCAGTACGATGGGAGTGACGGTTGTGCCGTTGACTAAGATCTGTTGCCCCGTCGCTTTCGCAAATGGCCCCATAAAGCCGATGCTGATGCCGTTATCATTGCGATCAACCAAAGAGCTGCCCACATTCGTGCTCAGGGGGACGGTGAACCCGCCGTTCGACCATCGAATGAAGCCGAAAAAAGTGGACCCGTTGCTTAAGAGGCTGGCGGTTCCAACAACAGTGCCGAAATCGTTAATTCCAGCAGGACTGAGTTGCACGGAACCGATGTTGCGAAGGTCAACCGTCAGTGGAAACAGCGTGAACGTACAGGATGCCTTAGTTTGCGCGTGTGTCGGCAATGAGCACAGCAGTGGAAGAAGGCCCCACGATATAGCGCGGAACATGTAAGTACCTCCTATACTACACTCACATTTCCTCAACTCAGATCCAGTTTTGACACTGTCAGTTGAGACAGGACACCATCAGACTATAGTTGACGATAAATCTAAAACCAGCTCACCGCGTGCGCAAGCTTACGAGATCGCCTGTTATCAAGCAGAGACATTGAGCGATACTAGTCCGGGGCCACCAAGGAAGTGCTGCGAGGGGCGCTCCGAAAAATTGAACTGCGGGACGAAGAGGAAAATGGCCCACTTCACGCGTGTTGCGCGTTCGGCAAACTAAATAATGGGCCCGAAGACCTTCCTACTTCTTGGGCCGCGAAGTGCTGTAAGCCCACTTCGGAACCATAAGCTGCGCTTGTGCCGGATCGACCGGCGCCAGTTCCACCTCTCCATTGGGTGCCCGCGATGTCGTGCTTTGTGCCAGCGACGTAGGAGTAGGTTGTGTCCGGAAGTAGTAAACTTTGCCCTGCTCCGCTGTAAATGTGATGGCCGACGCGTTATTATCTCTTCGCGATTTCAGGGAAGACTGCTGGCTGGTGCACAACCGATGCTCGCCAGGATCAACGGAAAAATACATGTAGGATTTGTATTCGTAGGCTCCCACCCACTCGCCGTCGAAGCCCACGCGTGTAATCAGGCCTCCGATGTGGATTGCAGCGTTGTCTAGTTCTGAATCCCCAACAACATACACCAATGCCTTGCCTGGTTCCGGCACGCCGATAGGATGCGAATGGGTCTGCCGCTTGACCTCAAATTTTGTCTGGTCGCGACCACACCCCGCTAGCCGTTGCGTTCCCGAGTTGTCCTGAGCCCCAACATTCGCAACCAGTATGACCATACAGAGTGCCAGCTTATTCATAGATCCTCCTGGGAAAGCGGGAAGCATGTCACTACAAATTGTGATGTAGCACTCTCCCAAATAGATGTCATTATGTGATGGAAAGTACCTACCCGAAAAAACGGGAGCGGCGGAGCGACGCCATCACATCGGGGGTGATGGACGCAATAAGGTCGGGGATCCGTGCCGTCATCCATGCGCGTGACCAGATCACTGGCTTGGGGAAGATCGCAATTGGGTGGCTCAATTGTTGCAAAATCCCCCGGCGAATGCTCGTGAGCACAATGGCCTGATGGTCACCAGTACCCTCTTTCTTTTCAATGATGAAACGCGAGCTGAATGCATGCTCGAGCTTCCTATTCTGCAGAAACGGGACAGCAGATTGGACAGCAGGTTATTCGCCATGGGCGGACGCGGGAGCAGCTCTCAACCACTTATGCCGTACCACGGCGAATTTAGGTGATCCCCGCATCCAGAGCCACTTTCTAGATGCGGGTTTTCCACTAGCTCTTCAATTTATCGATCAGCCGATTACCGTAATTACCGACGAAGCCGGAATAGTTACGGTGAACGTCCCTCCTGAAACCGGAATAGGGGTCAACTGAACTTGGTTCTCAGTTGAGGAGGTCCGGAACGGGGTCACACTGCTCGGCGGCGTCGAAAGATTGGAGAGCGTAACCGTTGCCGTTATCGAACTCGTGGATGTATTCGATAACACGAGCGCAACCGTTCCGCTGGTAGGGCGTACAGCGGTTGATTCAAGGCTGGAACTGCTCGATGTTGAAGTCAGCAGCACGGAACCTGGCCGGATGAAGCGGCTGAATTGCCCGATGGTGTACACCCGTTTCGGGATCTGATACGTCCATGCAGTATTGCTGTAAGCGATCAGCCCACCATTATCGTTGCTGAAGGTCATTGCCCACCAATAGAACCAGGCACTGAATCCCCCTTGATTAAGTGCTTGATAAATGGACGTGCTCCACTTCTGACCTTCCGTAACGGTTCCCGTGTAGCCACCCTTGTTGTTCATCACTTCCGTCTGCCAATAGGGCTTACCGTATTGCTGGCAGACGGTGCATGGTTGCGACAGGTTCTGCAACTGCCCGTATCCGTGAGTGCTCATAATGTCCACGATGGCGTCCATGGCGGTGTCGCTGAGGATCGGGGTGGCCCAGTTGCTCGCATAGTAGGACGTGCCGCCGTAGACGTCCGGCTCTGGAACGGTGTACTTGCTCGTTAGCCCGGCATTCCTCATCGCAGGAACCAGGTAGCCGCTGCTGACCGTGTTGATCTGGTCCGTCGTGTAGGTGCAACTGTCGTAACTGGTGCTGACGTTCGGTTCGTTCTGCAAGCTTTCCACCGCCACTTCGCTGCCGACTGCGGCCTTCCAATCTTGTAGCCATAGCACCATGGTGTTGGCAAAGTCGGGATAGTACTGAGGCAACAGCGAACCACCGTTGCAGCTGTTACCGGACTTCATCCATGCTGGCGGAGTCCACGTGGACGCGAATACATTGCCGACCCCGTATGTGGCACTGACCCGCTGTACCCACGACACTTCGCTTTGAATCAGCGGATCGTTGAAGTTGTAAGTACCGGAAGAAGGATTGAACTGACACAACATGGTGCCCACTCGGATCCAGCTCAGGCCCGCACTGGGTCCGTTGGTGTTATAGAGAGCATTCAAAATTGTGGTTTGATCTGCAGCCGAGAAATTGTGGAAGTCGTTGGCTATCCATGTAATTGAAGCGCCGAACCCCGAAATGGTTTGTTTCGGCTTGCTGAAGTCCACATTCACCGTGGCGCCGCCTCGGCCGGCGGCATGTATAGGTTCTACGGGTGAAAGACAAAGAATTGAGAGGGCAACTAGTAGCGTTCTGACTCGCATGGCGACTTACATCCTCCTTAGCCCCAAGGAAGCGTGAACCACGACGACGCGCACCAGAGTAGTCCGAATTCTTCGCGTGTCAAGCAGATTTGTTGATCTAAATCGATTTTTATGCCCCGGTAATACGGGGTTCCACCTGCGTAAAATCAGGAACAAACCTGACGAGTACGGAATCAGAACTGTCGCTAGCCGTGGATTTGGCGGTGGCCAATTCGTATTGAACGCTAGCCGTAGTTTTCGCAATCTACGAACTATTTAACAGCTGGCAGCCTCCTAGCCGGCGCCGACATTTCTGATCAGGGGCTGGTGGTACAACAAGTCTCGTGAAGCAGCTCGGGGTAAGACGCATGCAGGGGCCAGCGACGCAGCCTAGTTTATTACGACGTGCAAACTAGAAAGCCCACCCTTTACGAGGTGGGCTTGGTTCAGCTCACTGTGGGTTCGGCAACGCTCCTGTACTGCCGCACTGCCCTGACCCAGTTCCCTGAGTCAAAGCGAATGGCGGTTGTTCGTCAAAGCAGAGGAATGAATAAACCTTGGCAGGAAGGATTAATGCATTCCAGTTGCTGTTCAAAATGGCGAAGCTATCGTTGCCATTGATTGACCAGTACGTCCAATTCAAGGGCTGCAAAGTATAGCCAGGGTTGTTGGCGGACGTCAGGGCGTAGCTGCTATTGATGAAATTCACCATGTCGGTGAACCACTGTCCCTGGGAGCCAGGACCACTCGAATTGATGTCACTGCTGCTGGTTCCGGTACCAAATTCGCCGATCCAAACTGGTGTTGAAGAGTAGGGTGTCGCGCCTGTGTTGCTCCATGGGTAGGAACTATGCCCCGGCCACACGGGCTTGATTTGCCCGAGATCGATGAAGGCCCAATGCGACGTCCATATGTCGGCCAAACTATGTGGTGAGCAGCCGCTGACGTAACAAGTGTCTGTAGTAAACCAAGGTTGCTTAAACAAACTGGGGCCGTAGTCGTGAGCGGAATAAGCCAGTTGGTTGCTGATCGCGGTGCCAAGAGAACTGGCATTGCCGCCCGTGTTCAGAACGACTGGAGCACCGGGATTGCTCGCGTTGCCATTGATTCCCTGCAACTGGCCGCCGTCCCAGTAAAAATCATACGGGCCATTCGCTTGTGTTCCTGTTGCTGTCGGATATTGCGAAATCCCCTCAACGAAAATGATGGGCAAGTCCCACCCGTGGACGTTCGCTTCGCCGAGGATGTCATCACCCGCCCGTTCCGCCGCAAGGCGCCAGTCGTGGCAACTTGAACCTGAGACGCAGGTGACCGAGAACGGATTGGGGTTGGGGTTGACCGCTGGATCGATCCCGTCTCCAGTCCCCCATGTCGAGCCGCCAAGGTAGTTGCACCCACTGTGGCTGCACACGGTATGAGGTTCGTTGCGCAGGTCGTAACCGATGACGATCGGAAAACCGTCGGATGCCAGGTAATTCACCGCGATGGTGTCGGGCGCACCCTGCGTTTGCGCAATGCCATGTACCCAGTCGATTACGTGGACCCAATCGTTCGTCCAATTCGATTCCGGGTAGTTGTTGTTCCCGCTGACGAAGTACCAGAGTCCGTTGGCCTCAGTCGAATTGCCGGCCTCCGAGCGATGGTTGTCGATTACGAAATGGAGACCGATCGAACCGCCGTAGTTCAGGATCATCGCCAGAATGTCCCGGGCATGTTTGCCCTTGCAAGTGGGGCAAAGGCCCAAATAGTGATTTGAAGGGACCGGATCGGTTTCCCACATCTGGTTCGAGTACGGCAGGCGGATAGTGTTGAAACCGTTCTGCTTGATTTCGTTCAGGATGAATTTGTAGTCCTGTGCCCAGAGGCCACTCGGAGTGAAGGCAGTGGTCTCGGCACCGTACCAGTTGACGCCGCTGAATGCGTATGTACCACCGGAAGGATTCACGATTTGGGTTGCATTCGTGTGCCATCCAGTTGCGCTGAGAGGGGTAACTGCCAGCAGAAAAACGAGGGTTGGGGAAAGACGCAGAAAGCGGGGGATCGCAAGCGACGAGGTTTGCCGCATTTTCTTACTCTCCTTTTCTAATTAACATCAGCCCACCGGAGGAGATGACACCCAAAAAACGCCAGCAGCATACACCAGGCAAGTAGAAGATGTGCAAGAAAATGTAAATCGTTGTGTTTTCCGGAATTTCGTTTTCTTTATCTCTCTTGTTGAGCCGAATAAGAGCGCAAAGCACCGATACCGGCTACACGGAGGTTACTTGTGTAAGGGGAATCGAACCACAAAGCCGGTACCGATTTGGCAGCGCTCGCACTGGCTGCCATATCTTGTGTACGCCCACTGGGCGGGGCAACCAGTGCTTCTCATCGAGCCTAAAGTGACGTTGTTTTCGAGTGCCGACAGATAGAAGATATCTTCCATATGAGCCGGCGAATGGACAGCGGTTGGACACCAGCCTTTTTGGCATGATCAGTTTCAGTTGCTTCTTTTGAGCAGCCATCTTGAGAACGGCGGCTCAGAAATTTCCCAGACCTCTCGCGCAGCTGTACTCGAAGCCAGCTTACTTCTTGATCGTCTTTACGATTCCAACGCCCAGGTCTGGGCGTGCTTTGTGGATTGTGTCTGGATCAACTACATGTTCTCGGTTGATCAAACCCTGCTCTCTCGCCAGCCACTCTCCGTAGCGCTTACGCATGTTGTCCCGGAATTTCTCCAGAGCTGGGTCTTCACGTTGTGCTCCAATGAACCAGCCAGCCCCTGCGCGGAACGCTTGGCGTGCGCTGCTGGAAATCGAGAGCTCAATCTGAGAGTAAGCGGAATGGTATGGTGGACGAGCCAAGCCTTTTTGCACAACCCTTCCAGGCACGAAGCATCTCAACCTAAACGCTCAAGCTGAGAGGCTTTATGAAAGCGGTGGTATTTCACGGACTTGGCGATATTCGATTGGACGACGTTAAAGAGCCCAAGGTTAAGGAGGCTAATGACGCTATCGTTGCGTTGACCGCCAGTGCAATTTGCGGAACCGACTTGCATATGGTTCGAGGAACACTTTCAGGAATGCAGAAAGGCACGATACTGGGCCACGAAGGTGTTGGCGTTGTGGAAGAGATCGGTAAAGGTGTAAGAAATCTGTCTGCGGGTGACCGTGTCGTCATTCCGTCTACGATCGGTTGCGGCAATTGCTCTTACTGTCGAGCCGGGTATTACGCGCAGTGTGACAATGCTAATCCCAATGGCCCTGACGCCGGGACTGCATTTTTCGGAGGTCCGAAAAGCAGTGGCCCCTTTGACGGACTGCAGGCTGAGAAGGCGCGCATTCCATTCGCCAACGTCGGTTTGGTAAAGTTATCAGACGAAGTGGATGATGACCAGGCAATCCTACTTTCCGACATCGTTCCGACCGCCTACATGGCGGCCGAGAACGCGCAAATAAAATCTGGAAATACGGTGGCAGTCTTTGGCCTTGGGCCAGTTGGACAGTTTTGTGTCGCTTGCGCAAAATTGTTTGATGTCGGCAGAATTCTTGCGATTGACACAATTCCTTCCCGCCTCGAGATGGCACGTGCGCAAGGTGCCGAAGTCATCGACTTCAATGCCCAAGACCCAATTAAAGGCATTAAGGAATTGACATCAGGCATTGGCGTAGACCGGGTCATCGATGCTGTGGGTGTTGACGCGAATCGACCGCATTCGGGTCCCGCATCCAAACCCGCAGCGAAAAAGCACGCCAAGGAAAGAGGTAAAATCGCGCCGGAGGCCAATCCTCGGGGCGGGAACTGGGAACCCGGCGATGCGCCGTCAATCGTCCTTTCCTGGAGCGTGGAGGCCGTGGCAAAGGCGGGAACCGTATCGATCATTGGAGTGTACGGCGAGGTGGACTCGTTCCCCATCGGCAATGCGATGGAGAAGAATCTCACACTCACGATGGGCAATTGCAATCATAGGCGTTACATTCCGCGCCTGGTTGAGCTCGTCCGTAGTGGCAGTCTCAATCCTGCTGAAATCCTGACGCAGAGAGAACCCATGACCTCAGTGATCGAAGCATACAAGTCATTCGACAAGCGAAGGCCAGGATGGATAAAGGTCAAGCTGGAATCGGCAATTGAGTCGTCACGGGCAGCGTGAACCCGACCAGTTCAGGTTGATTGAAGTATGGCATTGGACGCGGAACGAGCAGCAAAGCCCCTACGCAAACTTCGCAAGCTTCTTAAAAAGATGCCTGCGGTGCGAAGTGCTGACGATATCCACGATTTTCGGACAAGTTCCCGCCGTATCGAGGCAACGATCCACTCCCTTTCACGCCTCGCCACTCTCGATGACCTCACAGATAATTTAATGTAACATTTCGACGGTCACGCTTGTGAGGACAGCATTGCGCAGAGAAGTAGGCGTGATGCTGCGACGTACCAGGACTAGCCGCTCTTTTTGACACGAGTCTCTCCCAAGTCCTTCCATAAACTGGCAGGGCGATTTTGTATGACCGGACGGATTCTATTTGTTTGCCTAAGAGGCGCTTGTTCGCGTCACTCTAGGGAGCAATGTGGCATCCAAAAATGGGTTATCGCGAATGCTTGAACGTGCTCGCAAAAGTTTCAGTTCCCGCTCGATCCGAACTGATGAGAGCCTCGTTGCAATGGAGAAAAAGATGCCACGCCAATCAAAATCCAGCAAGATTCGTTACGCGGTAGTCGGACTGGGACACATCGCGCAAGTCGCAGTCCTTCCGGCATTCAGGAACTCAAAGAACTCAGAACTGGTCGCTATAGTATCCGGAGAAGCCGAAAAGCGAGAAAAACTTGGTAAGAAGTACCGTCTCGACCATGTCTATTCCTACGAAGAGTACGACCGCGCACTCAGCGAGGTTGATGCCGTTTACATCGCCGTACCGAACCATCTTCATCGTGAGTACGCGGTGCGAGCCGCGAACGCAGGTGTTCATGTGCTCTGCGAAAAGCCGATGGCCGTAACCGAAGAGGAATGCAGAGCGATGATTGACGCTGCCGAGCAGAACCAGGCGAAGTTGATGATTGCTTATCGCCTTCACTTTGAAGCCGGAAATCTAGAAGCAATTCGATTAGCAGAAAGCGGAAAGCTGGGGGACTTGCGGATTTTTACTTCCGAATTTGCCCAACAGGTCAACGGAGACAATGTGCGCGTCACGGAAGCCACGGAACGCGGGGGCGGCCCTGTCTACGACATGGGCGTTTATTGCATCAACGCCGCTCGCTATCTATTCCGGGACGAACCGATTGAAGTCTTTGCCGCAACAGCTAACGACGGAGAGAAGAGGTTCAAAAACGTTGAAGAGATGACGTCCGTAGCAATGCGCTTTCCTGAAGAGCGGATTGCGACTTTCACCTGCAGTTTCGGCGCCGCGGATGTAAGCCGCTACACGCTGATTGGGACAGAAGGTTCTCTCACGTCCAATCCTGCCTATGAGTACGCGATGGAGATCAAGCACGAATTGATGATTGGCGATAAGAAAAAGACGAGAGTATTTCCTAAACGTGATCAGTTCGCCGCCGAGCTTGTCTACTTCTCGGACTGCGTTTTGCAGAATAAAGACCCAGAACCATCTGGGCTCGAAGGCTTGGCGGACGTGCGAATTGTGGAAGCAATTTACGAATCTGCGAAAAGGCGAAAAGTGGTCGAATTGCCCGACCTACCCGCCAAGAAACGCCCGACTGTGCGTCAGGAGATTCATCGTCCGGCTCACGGCAAGCCGAAGACGGTGCGGACGAAGTCTCCTTCGGGCGAGGCAGCATGATCCCGACGATTGGTAAGGAGGTCAGATGAGCAAAAAGAAAGGCTTACGTAAGGGAGTGGCAGATCCCACCCAGCTTAGCCCCCAAGACTCGAACAATAAACAAATGCTGCGCGTGGTTATCGAGACGCCGAAGGGCAGCCGCAATAAGTTTGCCTTCGATGCTGATCAGCATATCTTCGAGCTGAAAAAGGTTTTACCGGCGGGCATGACGTTCCCCTACGACTTCGGCTTCATCCCCTCGACCAAAGCCGACGACGGCGACCCGATTGACGTGTTGGTATTGATGGATGAACCCGCGTTTCCCGGCTGCGTGCTTACCTGCCGGCCTATAGGAGTCATCGAGGGTGAGCAGGGTGAGAAGAAACGAAAAGAGCGCAATGATCGGATTGTTGCCATCGAACAGGATGCCCACAGCTGGGCGGACGTACGAAGAATTGACGACCTGGGTAAACAATTTCAACAGGAACTTGAAGAATTTTTTGTCAACTATCACGAGCTCTCGGGCAAGCCATACAGAGTGCTGGGAGTAAAAGGGCCTAATCAAGTACGAAAGCTGGTGAAATCTGGAATGCGATCGAGCAAGGATTAACCGTTCGCATTACCGACTCATTGCAAATTATGAAAGAAATGCTATTGCGCTTTGCCATCGGCGGAGTGGTGGTGTCATCATTCGCCATTCTTGGCGACGTCTTCAAGCCAAAGAGCTTCGCCGGGCTTTTTGGAGCAGCTCCGTCAGTTGCGCTCGCAACAATCGTGCTTACGGTCGCCAAAGAGGGTCGAAGCTACGTGGCCATTGAAGCACGCTCCATGTTGATCGGGGCATTTGCTTTCCTGCTATACGCCTGGATTGTGTGTCGTGCGCTCTTGCCGGCCAGGTGGTCAGCCCTTTCCATCACCTTGTCCGCGCTGCCAATCTGGGGTGCCTCGGCACTCGGCTTGTGGTTTGTTTTGCTCAGATGAGAATCACCGCAGACTTGTCCGCTATTGTCCGCACCCGATGGTACGAATATCTGTTGCGCTTCATCTTTGGCGGCGCGATGACGATATTGGCGGGTCTCGTTGTCAAGAAATATGGTCCGGTCATCGGCGGTCTCTTTTTAGCTTTTCCTGCGATATTTCCGGCAAGCGCAACCCTAATCGAGAAACATGAAAAACAAAAGAAGCAACAAAGCGGAGGCAACGGAGTCTTGCGAGGACGGAAGGCGGCAGCACTCGACGCCGCTGGGGCCGCGATGGGTTCGCTCGGATTGATGACATTTGCCTTCCTGGAATGGCGCCTTATGGCGGAAATCCCGTCCTGGGCAGCGCTGTTCAGTGGGACCGTGGCTTGGCTCGCTGTGTCAATCCTGGCTTGGAAACTATGGTTTCTGAAACGGATGTTCCAGAGATGATTTTAGAATAGGCACGGGAAAAGGGGAACAGCTGCCCGCCGTGTGCTGTAATCACAGGTTGCTCACCCACAGATCAACCGCAAAAGCCGTGGTGGGTCGTCTGACTACGCGCTTGACCTCAGCTAGTGAATGACGCGCTAAGCAACAGCTTCGAGCGCGGTCTGAGTCACAAATGGGAATTCAACCTCTTCCCAGCGGCGCCTCGGCAGCGATACCGCTGTTCCATTGAACGCTTGTTGGCTGTGGTCGTGCCATGAACAACAAAATGATAGCTCAATGGAACCGACGATGCGGCACTGTTTAGTTCCCAAGTTTCCTCGTTACTCATCCAAGACTAGAAAAAGTGACTACGGGAAAGCGTGCTCAGTTTACGCAAGTTTGCACCAAAAATGGGCAGCCACCCATACGCAATCTCGATTTTGTGGAAACTGCAATACCTCGCCAAGGTTTACAAGAAATCACTTTCGTTTTTTCAAACTGTCCTTAATTCCCGCTCTAAGTACCATTCGGCGCAGGCCGCATTCAGGCGGCATTGCCGAAAGCCTCTCTTCGCAGCGATCATGTCGATGCTGGATTCAATGGGCGTGTCCTGGTAATTCCAAATGTTAGGCCCTCCATATACAGAATGAACCGTATAGGACGTTTCGAAGACGGCAAATATCTTAAACAAAAAAATTATCAACGAGGGGCTTGGGAATGAAAGGCGCAATCGTAAAAGTACTCTCGGTAGGAGCAAATCAGGAATTGGTGTGGCTCAGAAACTTCGTTTTGCAAAGCGCGGGATTCCACGTCATTTCGACCACAAATGACACTGACGCGCTGGCCAGTATTAAACAAGGTGAGTGTGGCGTATTGCTCATGTGCTACTCGCTGGTGAGGGCGATCAGGCAAGAATTAGCAAAAGCTGTTAGAGAGTTCTGTCCGGGTTCACGAATTATTCTCATCACGAATGAGCCGCTGGAGAAGCCCGAGTTTGCGGACTCCTTCGTGTACGGAATGGAAGGGCCGGAAGCGCTCATTGAGGCGGTCAGTAACGCTGCGAAAATGTCGCAGGTTGCCGAAGCTTGAGGCAGAGCGTTCGTAGATCGGGGATTTTCCTGAGTGGCCACTGCCCTGGCGGAGGCCCTACGCATTTTTTTCAGCCTTGTAGGCGGCTCTTGGCCAAGATGAAGTCGAGGGTCAGCTTGGCGCTTTTCCTCTTCCATGGCACGCAGGCGGCACGGACGCATGCGGCACGAATCTTCTCTAGATCGAGCTTGTGGCTGCGGGCCACGTTCTCAGACCTTGCCGCGAATTGAAATAAAGGCCTCGTCAAGGCTAAGGCCCGAGCTGATAAAGGCCAGGACTCAGCCGATTTTGTGGATTCGGCGTACATTTCGCTGGTTCCGGTGGCGGATTTTAACCACCCACTTTGGGTTATGAGCGTAACTGGAACTTGTAAGCTACTGAAACTGCGGGCACGAGTGGCGCTGTGAACCACGCAAAGGAACGCCTTGGAACACTTATTGGTGATGTCATAACGACGTCGGCCTCATGCTTTGTGTATGCGTCGGAGTTCTGCTCAGTTGGAAGCACTGATCCAGGGTCTCGCAGAACTGTCTGGCATTGGTCCATATTTGAATGAGCAGATCATCGATTGGCTCCGAAGTTTGAACAATGGGACGAGGTCACGCGCCTTTTTCCAGTAGCTCTCGTCTGAGTTGGACAAATGCACTCTCCGGCAAGATGCCCTTCTCGACTACGTCATGTGCTTTCTGGTACGGCCGGTTTTCGATAATTCTGTCGGCGAGCACCTGCCCAATGCCATGCACCGCCATCAGCGCGTCACGACTAGAGGTGTTTAATATTTCAGCGGCGTGTTCCCTGTCGCCCTTAGTCGTTGGAGCCGTTGCGAAACTTGGCGACTTCTTGCTGCCTGAAAGCGATTCACGCTCTCGCGTTCGTCTTCCAATCGCATCCGACAAAGACCTGAGGATCCGTCGCGTTCGATCGCGCACGTCGGCACGCGTCAATTTCCCGCGCTTTGGCGCAAGCAGCAGTCCGACAATGACCCCAAAACCGAGCCCAGTAACAAAACCTTTCATGACAGCCTCCCTTGTTTACGCAGCATGTGGTATTTTGCGCGCGGAGTGAACTTACCTACAAGCGTCGGCAAAATACGTGCCAAAGCCGGGTGCGCAACCGGAATCTGATCGCCTTTGAATTAATGGAAATCGCATATCGTCCACCTCCTTACACTGGGCCGGCGGCTGATATCTCATGCAGCCTTCAGTTCTCGTTCAATTGCACGCTTTTTCTCTTCAAATTGTTCTGCTTTGCGGTCCTCGTTCTCAATAACCCAGTTCACCTCGCCGCCCACAAGGATGGCTAGGCCTGTAATGTAAAGCCACAGCATTAGAATAACCACTGCACCCAGAGAACCGTAAGTCGCGCTGTAGCTATTGAAGAAGTGGAGGTAAAGACGGAAGCCCAATGAGGCGAGCAGCCAAAGCGTCACTCCCACTACACTGCCCGGTGTTACCCAGTACCACTTTCTCTCTTCAACGTTAGGCGCAAAATAGTAAACTAGGGAGAAAGAGAAGAACATGGCGGCAAATGATACTGGCCATTGCAGTACTTTCCAGGCAATTCGGAAAACGTCACCTACGCCAAAATGGGCAAACAGTGCCTGACCAATCCTTCCGCCGTACAGAGCGAGCACAAGTCCAACTATCATCAGCGCAGCTAACGCTATGGTCAGGCCCACAATCGTGACCTTCTGTTTCCACCATGGTCGCGTCTCGGAGACTCGATAGATCTTGTTCAGGGAAACCACGACGGCGCTCATGCCACCGGAAGCAGCCCAGAGAGCACCTAGTATTCCTGCTGCGAGCTTGATTCCGCTGCTCGATTTGAAGGTCTGATGCACTACACTTGCGACGACGTCCGAAGCTGAGCCCGGAGCCAAACGGCCAAACGCCGAAACGATACTTTCCTGTAGCTGAGAACCTGGACCAGCGAAAACGCCAATTAAGGACACCAGGAACAGAAAGAGTGGAAAGAGAGCCAGTAGGAAGTAGTATGAGAGAGACGCAGAGCGGGTTGATAGCTCATCTTCGCTCAGCTTGCCTTTCGCCATTGTGAACAGCCTGAGCGGTGTAAGCCCGCCAAATTTCCATAGGGAAGGCATTTGCGTCACGCGACGTATTTCTTCTCTGCCCGGACGGCTCTCTCAGGAACTTTTGTGAGCTGGCTAATGACGCTTATCATCGCGCCTTGAGCAAGGAAGAATTTCTTTTCATCTTCATCTTTGAAGGCCAGGAATTCCGGCATTGTGGCGGTCATCGCCCCCAACCCGAAATCGATGTCGCGGTGGGTACGGAAATTAATTACTTTCGTCACCCCGCCGGGATAGTTTGTGAACAAGCTAACCGCCAGCTCTGCTCCGCCAGAGATGATGGCAGCAATTGCAGCGCGTTTGTTGCGTTTCCAAAACCAAGCCGCGCTCATAAAGAATGCTCCGACTGTCATGTAATCGATAATCGCGTGCGCTTTGGGCGAGATCGCTTTCGGAAAAGGCTTGGCCGCAATCTGTGCAGCACTAGTCAGGATTGGCATGTTTCCTCCGGTACTTCGTTCCAGCAATCCCGTCAACGACCTGTTAAAAGTCCAGCAACACCGTAGCCCGACGCAATGCCGACTAATGCAGCGGCCAGAGAAACACTCACCAGGTGGTCGTGGGCCTGTTTTGAGAATCTCAATTTCTCGCGAGTGCCTGAAATCTTCGCGCGCAGATCTGAGGCAGTCCTATGAAGCTGACTCCGTTGTTCCAATGCTTTGAGCTGGAGTGTCTCGATGCCAATGGTGCTCATATTCGGTTCCTCACTTCATTTTGCAGCCACTGTTTGTCGCCTTTGAGCACTTCAATGGTTTTCTGCGGCAGCAATCGATTCATCTCGAATTCCCGCTTCGCAATGTAAAAAGACGTGGCGCCCAGTATCGCCCAAAGCCCGCCAACGCCTAGAAGTGCGAAGAACCAGCGGTACGGTGTGTCGCCGATGAAAACTGCGGCGAGTGCTACCAGCGCGAGCGTGATGAGCAGGTATGCGGTACTCAGGAAAACCACTCCAGCGCCCGCGAGTGGCACCGCAATTTTCCAGCGTGCGAGCTTCTCGCGAAGTTCGTTTTTGAGCATTGCAACGCGCGTTTCGACGAACTCCTTCAGCTCCTGCTTCATTTCCTCTACGATCGCACCGAAACTTCTTTCACGGTGGTTTACCTCGGCTTCGCTATTCATGTCGGGTGCTCCAGCCTCGAAGAACAATTCCTAAGGCGAAGGCCGTGCCCGCTGCTACACCGAGAATTCGCAGCGGGCGTTCTTCGCGAGTGGTTTGAATCTGCCGTTTGAAGCGACTTCCCAAAGTACTCGACTTGTCGAAAAACACCGAATCGATGCGAGCCGCACGGTCCTGTATCACGCGATAAGTTTCAATTGCGACTTTCTTGAGACGTTCCAGAGTAGCTTCAGGCGGCGGCTGACTACTGCCTGGGAAGTGAACAACTGGCGCCGCGCTCGGACGCGTCCATTCGACGGTCAGGGCTCTTTGTGCCATTGGGTCCCCCGTATTTTATTTTCTGTTGTCTGATGAATCTGGAGCGGCAGGGGTTTGTGGGCGAAAGCTGGAATCGTGAGTGCAAATCCGTCTCACGCTACCCTTCTCAATCGCTCCCTTCACCGCTTTACCGTCTTTGAGCACTTTGAGTTCTCTTTCTGGAACCGTAAACTCAGTGAATCCACAACGCAGGCACACCTGAAGCTTGGGGAAAACCCAAACGATTGGTTTCTTTAGGCCATCCAACCCAGGGAAGTGAAGTGCAACTTCACCGGTGAAAATGTCGATGTTTTCCGACTTGCACTGTTCGCAGGGTATTGAGGGCAGCTAAGAAGTTAAGTAAAAGCGGCTATTCCAAAATTCGAGTATTCGGGATTAGCGACAGACATTCTTCGCAATTACCGTCACGTTCCTCGACGTTGTAGTTTTCGTTCGGACGCTTGATGTGTTCGGCTTCGGCAACGGCATCATCCTTAGTCTGGAAAGCCTGCCAATCGATCTTCGAGCCTGCCCAGCGAATATGGTAGTGCTTCATAGATGGCACCCTTAAGTTCGTTTCAGAACCGGGGCAACATTTGCCCGGTAATGCCGATTCGCCCGGTAATGCCGGGTCGCCATAAAACAGCCGCGCTGGCGCGGAGATCGAGCACAGGGGAACAAAGATTTTCAAAAGTCACCTGGGCGATAGCGCTCAAAACCCCGAGGACGCAGCTTGATTTTCTCGCTTGCTCCCCAAAATGCTTCTTGGCGGTGGTGATGTGGGCAGGTAAGTTGCTGAAAAGACTGGAGCCGACGATCGGACTTGAACCGATGACCTGCCGATTACGAATCGGCTGCTCTACCAACTGAGCTACGTCGGCTTAACAACTTACGAGGAACTTATGTTCCGGAAGTCCCAACTTTCGGGAAAATCGGCATGTCAATGCGAAGGAAAAAGACGAGGTTCATCGCCGACAGCCGCACCTCCATATAGAATATCACTTGAACGGGCGCAGGCGGTCCCAGCCAGTTCCTCCATACTCGCAAAGTACAATTGCGTCAGGTATGTCAGGTCGAGAGTGCTACCACTGCAAACAATGGATCGAGAACGGAGAAGAGCACGACTGTTGGACGACCACGGAAACGGCTCTCACTCAAGACCTTTCGGATGATCTGCGCGAGGCATGGGAGAGGTTGCGAGAAACTGCTGGTTCCTTCGGCGATCAACGAATTTATGCCTCGCACAAATCGATCATGTTCTCGCGAAAGTCCTGCTACTTCTTCGTGCGTCCGAAGAGAAATTTTCTGGAGCTCTGCGTTTTTCTCTCTCGCACGCTGAAGGCTCCTCAAGTGCGACGCAGCGACCGAGCATCGAGGTCCAAGGTGTATCACATCATTCACATCAAGCACCGCGATGAAGTCGAGGCCCCAATTACTGACTGGCTTCGGGAAGCTTACGAACTGTCCGAAGTGCTGGCGTCCAAGGCGAGCACGGCTCGCGTCAAATCGAAACACAAGCTGAAGTCTAAACGGATTTCCCGTCGATGAGAGTCCACCACCCAATTGCCGCCGCGAGGGGGACTACGCGGTGCCAACGGGAACAAAAAATTCCAACTCCCCTTGCCTGAATCGAGGGTCACGCCCCCCAGGTTTTATTGTTCCCCGATCGTAAGTGGAGCTTCCAAGTTCAGGAATCAATGAAGAGATACCGATCGGGAACAAAATGAAGCAGATCACAGAGCAAAATCCCTCGGGATCCTTATTTAAGCGCAAATCCTAATGCTGGCACCGCCTCGCGCCTGACATTGCCGGGGCGAGAAACGCACTCAAAAAAACCTGGCCGAAATGGCCGCAACAACACTCGATCAGGCGACGAAACTCCAAGACGGGTTGAAGAAGGAGAACATAGCTTCGCCTATCTTCGATTCAATCGTCGCACTCATCAAAAGGAGAAACGCAAGACTGAAGCTAAAAGCTGGGATCCGCAGCGACATCATCAGCAGCACATGATGACGAACGGGGAACTCCTGCAGGCATCGCAAGCGCCCAACTGCAGTTCCGCGACGGGGAAAGTGGACTCAGATCTCGCCCAGAGGATGCTTCAGGTTGGCTCCCACTGCGCTCCCAACCAGGCAAACCAGCAGTGCATGGTTCGAATCGATTTGAGCGCGAATTCCCTGGTACACAGCATCGCGAGTGGCTCCGCTTCGAACCATCCACTGCGAATCCAGCAACCGGCGCGCCCCAATGAGGTGAAGATACTCGAGCAGTTGCGGGTAGTCCTGCTCCGACTTGCTCAGGTCATAACGGACCACGTACGCCATCTTTATTTAAACGCGAGAAAGGATGTAGAGCATCCCCGTCACTGCAGTCACCATCATCGCGACACACAGCGCGTCGAGAAGATACTGCCCCCAACTGCGATTTAACGGTGCTTCCATCTTCTGGGTTCTTCCCGCCGCGGCGCCGGAGTGGGGTCGCCACCCAAGCGCGCGGCGATGGGCCAGTGGTCGTGCGAGACACTCGCCCAAGAAGTGGGAGGATTATAGCACCTGGTTACAACTTTAGTTGTAAGAAATGTACAACTTTTGTTGCAAATGCTGATCCGACATGGCACCAAAGTGGGGGATATGAAGTCGCAGGAACCTAAATTGACAACCATGTTGGAGCGTCTCTTCTTTGCGGGAGAAGATCACAGAACATAAAGCCGTCTCGCAGAAGCACATCTCCGGTGTCAATCTCTATTCCCCGAGAAAACGCAGGCCCTCGATAGACAAAAGAATGGAATTCTCCGTTCTCTCCGCAGCGATCTACCGCGCACGGCAGATCCTTCAGGAATGTTTCATCGAATTCGCGACCCAGAAATTCCGGCGCCAATTGCCTGGTATCGACACATGTGATCTTCGCGCGGACGCCGGCGGCGATCATGTCTTGGGCGAGTACATCCGTTGGCAGATTCCATAAAGGAAAGATTGGCTGCAGTCCAGTTCCTCGGAGTTGCTTCTCGCGATACTCACGAATATCTCTCAGAAAAAGATCTCCGAAGGCAACGCACTCGATACCAGCCTGAAGAGCCCGGTCACAGGCGAGTCCCATGGCCGATTCGTATTGCTCGTTCGAGCACGGCCACGGTAGTTCCACTTCCCACAATGGCAACCCAACGGCGTTTGCCTGTTGATGGACCAGCGAACGTCTTACTGCGTGCATGGCGACCCGATCTGCTTCGCTGTTGAATGAGGTTAGTAATGCCACCACCTGGTACTCATTGGAAAGGCGCAACCTGTGAAGGCACCAGTAGCTGTCTTTGCCGCTGCTCCATGCAAGCAAGGTTCGTTTCATCAGATTTGAATCATATTCGATGTGCAGAAAAGAAAAACGAGTGAGCTGCGGCTCACCCGGGAATCTTACTGACAAGGTTAGGCAGCGTTAGCAGCGTGATACTTTTCGTACTCTGCTTCGGACTCGGCTGGTAGCAGCACCCAAAGCGTATAAATCCCGAGCGCAGTTCCAAGTGGCACATGGATGAGTGCGATGAATCCGAGCACCAGTGCAAGGACTCTTCCCCATGCTTCTCGATTCAATAATCCCCAGCCCGCCAGAAATCCGACGGCGCCCTTGCCCAGAACAAAAATGGAGACCACAGTCATGAGTGGGTGCAGAAATCCCAGGGGTGCCCCATCGGCGTTGGCAGCCGCCTGTTCTGCGATGTGCACGAAGAGAGTATTTGCCAGCACCAGCAACACCAGGCCGCCAACGATCTCAAAGGCGGAGAAGGCGAACCAAAGAATGGATAACAGCCGGACATGTTCCTGAAGGCGGCTTCGACGGGGGTACCCAACAATGGACCCGCTGATGATCTTTCCGCATCCGCTGCAATACTGCTGGTTCGTCTGCAACTGAGTACCGCATGCATCGCAAAACATGGCCGCCTCCCGGGGTAGCTGATGAAGAATACGCTAAGGACAACCGAACGGTTCCAAAATACGAAAAGGCCACCCGGCAATAGGCGGCCTCTTCTTTAAGGGAGAATAGTTCCAACGGAGGGTTAGTACCGTCAAAACTTTCTGGCGAAATCTTATGAGTCGAAAACAGGGGTGTCAAGAAACATTTTAGAAAATAAGTCTATTGTTTTCAAAGTCTTGTACATGAACGGCCAGCCTGTTGGAAATGCTTCATTTTGAGACACATACCCTTTGGAGCGGCGCGAAAGTCTCTGCTTTCTGCTTCTTAGGCCGAATCGCCTTGTTTTCGAACTGGGTCAGAGAGGTGCAGGGCAATGATCTCCATCTGCTCGGGACGATCGAAGATTTTGTCCGGGAAAAGACGCTTCATCAGGATGCGGAACCCGCCAAACGCAATCCCGGCCACTACCGCAATTCCGCAGATGATAGCGGCCAGCATGATCACGCCGACAATCAAGTTGGCGGCATTGTCCCGGCGAGTGAAGTAGGTATTCTGGTTCCAAATAACATCCGCATCGTAGTTGATTTTTCCGAGCAGCGACCTCGCGTCGCTGTTGGACACGGCTCCGCTCAACACCGCCAAGATCGGACCCGTACGCCGCGCACTGATGGGCGTAGTCCCCAGTTGATGGTTCTGCGACGCCGTCTCGATCTGCTTTAACTGTTCTTCTGCGATCTGTGGTGTCGGATAGTTGATCAGTGTCAAAGTCGCTGGCGTGCCGGAGATGTTGTAGTCTGCTTGTTCGACCTCAGCACCCTTTGCGAAATTCACCAGCTGCGTTGAGATCGGAGACTCCAACTTCTCTAGGGCAATCGGACCGACGATGTATCTCGAGGTATTCTTGAGGTAATAGTCTTTGGGAAGATACTTGGGGAGGGCCGGCAAGTTTGCCGCATTCCCCCTCGCAATCATCAGTCCGGCAGCCAGCTCGCGCAGCTCTGCCGCCGACATTGCCGTGAGTTTCTCAAACGCAGCATCGATCAGAATATTTCCGCGATAGAACAAGATGCGGTTGTTCAGCGAATAGCCCTGGTCCCCAATGTTTTCATTCAACATCTCGGGGCTCTTGTAAAAGGTAAAAGAACCATAGGCTCCGGTGGCATCTGCAAATCTTGCGGCTCTAATCGTGAGCTTGCGTCCGTCATCCCGTGTGTAGGTCGCACCCTCGAAATCGGTGAATCCATATTCCTTCAGGAGATCCGCGCCGGTCGGATCAGCCGCGCTCGGCTCTTTGCTGATCTGAGGTGAGGCCTGAATGGTCCAGCCTCCAAAACTGTCGGGAAGAAGGTTGCCGCTGCTCTTAGCGGTTGAAGTGGGCGCCTGCCCCAAATTCGCGAGATGCGTAACGTGCTCCTGAGGGGTCGGCGGAGCGGCAGGGGTCTGCTGCCCCCAGAAGGGCAGCCCCCAAGCGGTCAGAGAAGCCAGTACTGAGAGACGGAAAAGCTGAGAAATTCTCATGAAAAGGACACAATAAACCCTGCTCATTAGACTATCGGGGAAGGGAGAAAGTTTCCAGCAGCGCCCGCCCTGCCAAAAAGCTGCCCCGCCAGGGGGGTCCGACATTAGTTGGCTGAGGCTTTTTCGATCTTGCTCGCCACCTTCACTCCGCCAAGGCCATTCACATAGCGGGAGATGCCGCGATAAAGCGATTCTGCAATCCGCTGGCGATAATCGGGGGTTTTCAGACGGCGCTCGTCGCCGGGATTACTAAGAAAAGATATTTCCGCCAGGATCGAAGGCATATTCGCACCAATCAGCACCACAAATGGCGCCTTCTTCACACCGCGATCCCGAACCCCGGGAGCTTTGGCGGAAAGCCCGGAATGCAGCGATTGCTGCACGTCCGAGGCAAATTCATGCGACTCTTCGACCTTTTCTTTCAACGCGATCTTCTTCACCAAGTCTTGCAGTTCGTGGATGGACTTGTCCGAGGCCGCATTCTCGCGCGCCGCAACCTCAAGCGCTTCTGGCGAAGATGTGAAATTCAAATAGTAGGTCTCCACCCCCCGTGCGTCCGGATCGCGGCTGGAATTCGCGTGTACGGAGACGAACAGATCGGCCTCCTCCTGGTTCGCAATCGAGGTACGCGTTTCCAGCGGAATGAACGTATCCTGGCTGCGTGTGAACACGACATCGGCCCCGAGTCGGGATTCCAGCAGTTTTCCCAGCCGCTTGCCGACGTCGAGAACCAGATCTTTTTCGAGCAGGCCGTTTGGCCCGATCGTTCCCGTGTCATGTCCGCCGTGACCGGGATCGATCACGATCTTCCCGATCTTCAATCCCAGAGTCCGAATCAAGGACCGGTCGCCATCGGATGTCGGCTGAGCCTCGCGCATGCTTCGCGAAGCCACCGAACGCTGCTTCCGCGTCCGGTTCCCGGAACTTCCCCGGAGCGGGTTCGCGCTCTTTGACACCTTTGCCGGGGACGGGACTGCGGTTTGATCGGAGGGTTCGGAACTTGCATCATCGTCCTCGTCTGCTTCAACGATCACTTTCTTCGGCGCGTTCGCGGCCGATATGGAACCGTTGGGTTGGCCGGGAACTTTGTTCGTGGATGCGAGGACTTTTATCCGAGCGGGGGTTTCCGCTGGGTCGTTACTTGGCTGGTTTGCACTTGCCGTTTCCTCGGCACCCGCTTCTGCCGCGGTTTTGCTCCCCGCCGCCCTGGTGATCCCTGAAGAGGGCTTCTCTTCGCCGTGAATATCGATCACCAGTCGCGGAGGGTTGAGTGCCACCGAGGCGGTGTAGCTGGCGCGATCATCAGTCTCGACCACAACCCGTGCGCGGCCAGGCTTGTACTGCGCTACGCGAACTTTCTTCACCACTCCGTCTTCGATCTCGAAGCTCTGTCCCATCAAGTGGGACGCGAGCTTGGCGTTCTTGAGATCAAAGTAGATTCGGTGCGGATTGCCGATCCGCTCGGACTCGAACTGCACGCTCTGGTCGAGTTTGACGGCAATGCGCGTGTACTCCGGGGTGGACCAGTACTGCACATCGCTGACCCGTACCGGTTTGTCGTTGCCCAGGCTGGACTCGGATTTCTCGCCCTCCAACGAGGGCTTGGTCTCAGGTTGTTTTCTGGCGACGTCTGATTGGTCCACCGTTTCGGATGACGGGGTTTGCTCTTCGCTAGAATCGTCGGCTTGCTGAGAATCCTGGCCGGTTGTCGAAGGATCAGCCAGAAGTTCCGCCTTTGCTTCCTTCACCAGTTCGCTGTGCGGATAGCGGCGGATCAATTCCCCAAATGCGGCGTTAGCTTCCGATTCCAATCCGAGATCGTTCTTGTATATCTCTCCGATCGCGAGCAGTGCCTCAACCCGATGCCTGCTCCCCGGGTATTCGCGGCGTAGAAACTTGTATTCGCGCACTGCCGAATACAAGCTCATCTCGTCTTTGAAATGGCGGCCCATCTCCGCCGTCAGTTGCGCAACCAGGAACGCACTGCCCTCGGCTTTGCTGGAGGCGGGAGCCTCAAGAACAATTCGGCGATAGGAAGCAATCACCGTGTGATATTCGCGCTTGGTGCGGGCCTGCTCAGAACGCCCGCTCAGGGTTTGGTGTTGTGCTTCTGCCTTGTTGAATTGAGTCTCGGCCCAAGCTTGAGATCGGTGGACGCGGGCTTGCGCGAAGATGCCGAACATCAGCACGCATATCAGCGCTGTAGCTGCTCTTCGCAGGCGGACACTGCTGCCCGCGGCTCCCCACGAATTCAAGCCGTTGACGTAAACAGAACGATTCAACTTGCCACCTGAGAGACTCTGTTACGTACTACTCTGAGATGCCTTTAATCGGTATTGCTGATGTAAAGAACGCCCCGCTCATCCCTTTGTACCTTAACGGGATCACGGGAGACGCTAAAGAAGTAGTTGTTCCCTAGATTCCCGCCATACAAGTTGGTGATTCTGCGGACGTAATTCTGCGTCTCGCTATACCTGGGAATACCGCGGCTCTTCGACACGGCGCCGCTGCCGGCGTTGTAGGCGGCAAGGCTTAAACGAATGTCGCCGTTATAGTTGTCGAGCAATTGCTTCAAATGCCGTACGCCCGCATCCACGTTTTCCTGCGGATCGAAGGGATTTTTCAAATTCAACTGACGCGCGGTTTGCGGCATAAGCTGCATAAGTCCCATGGCGCCCTTGCGCGAAACCGCATTGGGATTAAAGTTCGACTCTACCTTTACCAAGGCGCGCACCAGGTTCGCATCCACATTGTGGCGCGTGGCCGCTTTCTCGATGGCGGCTTCAATCTCCCGTTGTGTAAACCCGCTGCCCGGCGAAGAGTTCTGCGCACTGGGCGCTTTTCCCAAGTAGGTGTTCACCTCCGCCGCCGCCGATTGTGCTGCCTGGACGTTTGCATGGGGCACGGCTTTCCATCGGCGTTCCTTGCTGCTCCAATACACCAGCCGCTTCTGCTGGGAACGGAAGAACTGCGCGGGCGGGGAATCTTGGCTTTTGCCCACGCTGCCTCGAGATGCTGGCGCTACCGCATCGTTCACGTAAATCTTGCGGCCATCCTCGTCGGTGGTGGGTGTAATGGATGCTGCCGAACCCGCTTCGGCCAAGCGGATTTGAGAGAACAAGGTCGCGATCGCAACAGCTGCCATCAGGGCGATTTTCAGGTGTTTACGCATACCGGGTCGAAACTGGGCAGAGCTTTCGGGATCAGCCCGATTACACCTCTGCACTTATGCACCTACCCGGATCCTGAAGGAGACTTGCCTACCAGAGCTAGCCCATTATAGGTTTCCAGCCCCGCCCTCACAATTACCCGAAGGGGAATTGAACCACGGTGGTAATTTCCGTAAGCCTCGGAAAATCTTCAGCTTGTAGAAGTAACAATTCTGGGAGATTACTTACGCCACCTGTCGCGTAGGGTCGTTCACCCCGCAACGGCCCTTCCCAACCATCCCCCGTCGAAGAGCTACCGTCATATTTTTGTCACAGGAAACGAAAAAAACGCCAACCTTGGACCCATCCCCTATTCATAAACCAAATCACTTGCATTCGTGGTTGTTGTGCGGAAGGCCGATCAGCACCTAAATTCCCCTTTTGTTTTCATCATCCAAAACATTCCTTTATCTAGCCGATAAATTCCTCTTCTCAAAATTCCGCTAATCGCAGCGAAAAAAACAATCAATTGGACACCCCCGCCCGCAGGCAATAACTTGCAATCACTTCGCGGGCAACTCACCTGCACAGGAGGAACACTTTGCAGTCATTGAATCTACGGCGTGCTCTATTTGTTGTCGCCGCTCTCGCGGCCTTCACGTTCTCTGGGGCCGTGTCTGGCTGGGCACAATCGCCTTCCACAGACGACCTGCAGAAGAAGATCGACGATCTTTCGCAGCAGTTGGCCGAGGTAAAAGCCAAGCTTGCCGCCATGCAACCGGCAGCCCCGGCGCCTGCGCAAGCCAATGCTGTAGTAGCGACCCCCGCCACTTCACCGGCTCCTGCCTCGCCGACCCTCGGCAGCATTTTGGGACCGACAACCCTGAGCGGGTTTGTGGATGCCTACTACGGTTACAACTCGAATCATCCGGCAAGCCTAGTAAACGGCACGCAGCCGTTCACGCCTTTCAATAACCAGTTCGGCCTGAACATGATTGAGCTGGTGATGACCAAGTCACCGAGTACCGACAACCGGACCGGTTATAACGTTGCCCTGGGTTTCGGGCAGGCAATGAATGCCGTGAATGGAAGTGAACCACGCGCGGGACTTGGTTTCGCGCAATACCTGAAGGAAGCCTACTTCTCCTATCTCGCTCCCGTTGGCAAAGGCTTGCAGATCGACGTAGGGAAATTTGTGACGCCGGCGGGCGCCGAAGTAATCGAGAGCAATGCGAACTGGAACTATTCCCGCAGCGTTCTGTTTTACTATGCGATTCCCTACTTCCACTACGGGGCTCGCGCCAAGTACGCCTTCAACGACAAGGTTTCGCTCACCGGCTACCTGGTCAACGGCTGGAATAACATCGTCGACAACAATAGCGGCAAGACGGCCGGTTTCAGTCTGGCCTGGAATCCCAATAAGAAGTTTGGAATCGTCCAGACCTTTCTCGCCGGACCAGAACTGGCGCCGTCGCCAGCTCTTGGGTTGACCCTTGATCCCGCCGGAAGCAACAAGAGCTTCCGTCAGTTGTGGGATACGGTCATCACCCTGTCTCCAAGCGCCAAGCTGTCGTTCATGATCAACGGAGACTACGGCAGGGGCGATCGCTATATCAGTCCCGTCACTAACGCCATAACCTCCCCGGTGGACTGGTACGGCGCCGCCGGCTACGTCAAGTACGCGATCAACAGCAAGTACACATTGGCTGCCCGCTATGAGTACTTCAACGATCCGCAAGGATTCATGACCGGGCTTGGGCCGGCCTCAGGCATCGGTCAGCACTGGCAAGAAGGAACCTTCACCTTCGAGCGCGACATCGCTTCCCACATCATCAGCCGGCTTGAGTATCGTCACGACGAAACCAGCCAGCCATATTTCGCCAAGGGTGCGAGCGGGCTCTCAAATGGACAAGACACAGCTAGCCTTGGCCTGATTTACAGCTTTACCACGGCCGAGTCGCACTAGAAGTTTTCGTGGTGCAGCCACCAGGTCCGGTGGCTGCGCTCGCTGCGGACTGGTTTGGAGCGCGCAACCTCCTGCCATGACCACGATGGTTTTCAAGCCAGTCCGCTCCAGTTTTTGAGTTCTTCCCTGTCGCAGGTGGACATCGGTGCCCCACCGGGCACCTGCGGCCGGCAAATTCAAAAGGAGCATCCACGTCGATGCCGCCAGTACATTCCGACCGCAAGACTCTTACAAAACTCCCGAGGAGAAAAACATAAAAATGGCCGACGCATCCGTTGAAATGAAACCGACACTAGGTTTGACCGGCTTGACGATGAATGCTATGGCACTCATCGCCCCCGGCGCCTTCTTGTGGCTCACCTTCTTCATTCAGGCGACGACCGGCGTGACCTCCCCCGCAATGTGGATCGGCATCGTCGTCGCTCTGCTGCTTTGCCTTGCAACTGCTGTCTGTTATGCAGAAATGGCAAAGCTCTACCCTGGAACCGGTAGCTCTTACTACTTCGCGGAACAATCGTTCTTGAACCACCATGCCGCCTGGCGCTTCGCCCGCATCTCCAAGTTCATCGTGGGGTGGGCCTCGCATCTCTACTACTGGATTTACCCCGGCGTGATGGTCGGCGTCATGGGCATTCTGTGCGGATACCTGGCGGGCACGCTCTGGCCGAACTTTATGAGCGCCTCCAATCCCGGCCCGGCCTTCATGATCGCCGTTGCGGTTGTGTTCTCCTTCCTGATTGCCTACATCGCCTATCGCGGTGTGAACGGCTCGACCTCGGTGAACATCGCCATCAACATCATCCAGATCAGCGCGCTTTTGGTCTTCTCGGTGATGGCGCTCAGCTACCGCATGAGCCACAAACCAGGCGCTGAAGCCTTCCAATGGGACTCGGCCTCAGGCAACGCTTACAAATACGAGTTCTTGACCAAGACGGAAACCGTCAACGGTCAGGCGACCGAGACCATCGTGCGCGATAGCGACGGCGTGCCTCAGCCGAAGCTCGACGCTTCCGGGAAACCGGTTCCCTACCACCTCGACTATCCCGAGCGCGATGCCAGCGGCAACTTCCTCAGCCATCCGACCGCGAAATCTGTTGTCGGGATTCACAACTTTGGCTGGGCGTTCGTTCAGGCGACGGTCGCGATTCTCATCCTCGTTGGATTCGAATCGGTTACGGCTATGGGCGGAGAGGCAAAGAACGCAAAGCGGGACGTGCCCATCGCGGTGATTACGTCCCTGCTGGTTCAGGGTGCCTTCTGTTATCTGATCGAGTACTTCGCGGCAAACTACTTTTTAAACAGCGGCTACTCCATGCAGAACGCGGCCGGGTCTGCCGCCCCAGTCGGCGACATGATGGTCTTGGTCGGCAACCAATTGTTCAACGGCCACGGCCGCGCCTTCATGCTGATTGAAGCCTTCACCGTGTTCCTCGCCATCGTGGGCACGACGCTGTCCTGCATGAACACCGGAGCTCGTGTCACCTACGCCATGGGCAAGGACAAAGAGCTTCCGGACAGCATGGGAGCACTGCACTCCACCAACCTGACCCCGCACCGCGCGATCTGGACGCTGGCAGTGATCTCCGCCATCATTGGCTCGCTCGCCGTAATCATGGCATTTGGCGACGCCGGCGCTCCCTCTGACGCAACCATTGCCGCTCTTCCGCACGGCTTCTGGTCGAGCTTTGGATACAGCACACATGACAGAATGGCCGCCCTGCCGAATTCCCTGCTGACGGTCACCCTAGCTTCGAACTTCGGCACGTTCCTGCTCTACATGTTGAGCTGCCTAACTTGTATTGTTTGTTTCCACAAGCATCCGCAATTCAAGTTTTTCCGGCACCTCCTGATTCCACTTTTCGGATTGCTCGCCAATCTTGCTTGTATGGCGTTCTATCTGATCGGCCCATTCCTGGGATATGGCACCAAAATGGAACCGTTGCTGGCCCTGGGCATTGCAGCAGTGTGGGGCATCTACGGTGCCGTCTATTTCTTCCGATCCAGCAAGGCTACCGGCCGGACGACTCTGGTCACTAGCCGCGCTGGGGCGGCTTAGCCGTCACCCCCAACTCGGGCCATTCCGAGGGGGCGACAGATTAGAACCGAGGACCTGCTGTTCCCCTGATCCAGAGTGGAGCAGCAGGCCCGGCACGTGAAGAGTCGGGTCGGAATGGCATACGACGAAATGAATTTCGCCTCACCACAGGTGCGGCCATGTTCAAATCACTCGAAGAACGGATTTTCCCTGCCGCCGGCCGCGACGCTGGCGGCCCACCCATTTTGGGGAGCGGCATGCTCGAACTCGAGTTCGCGGAACTTACCGACGTAGGCAGGGTACGCGAGCACAATGAAGATTTTTTAGGTCACGCGGCGCCCGCCGACAGCGCCCGTAATCAGGGATGGCTCTTTGCCGTTGCCGACGGCGTGGGGGGACATGATCGCGGCGAGGTGGCTTCTCGTCTGGCGATCCAAACATTGCAGGCGGAGTTTCGCGAGCTCCGCGCCCATGAGAGCCCGAGCGCCTGCCTACAGCGCCTGATTCAATCAGCGAATCTGAAAATCTATGAGGCCGCGGATTCAACCGGACGCGCCGGAAGCAACATGTGCACGACCGTCGTTGCCTGCCTGCTTCGCTACGATCGAGTTGCGGTGGCTCACGTCGGCGATTCTCGCTGTTATTTGATTCGTCGAGGGCAGACCCAGCGGCTCACCCAAGACCACAGCCTGGTCGGCGAGCAAGTGCGCATGGGTCTGTTGAGCGAAGAGGAAGCCGCTAATTCCGACCGCAAGAATATTTTGAGCCGCTCGCTCGGTGCAAACATGTTCGTCAACGTAGAACTCAACGAACACCAGGTGCTTCCGGGGGATGTTCTTCTGCTTTCAAGCGACGGCCTGCACGGCTCGCTGGTGCCTTCTGAGATCGCAGTCATTGCCGGGCAGAGTGGCAACCTCTTCGAAGCCGCGCGAAAGCTCGTGGCCCTCGCCCTCGAAAAGGACGGCAGCGACAACACCACTGCGCAGTTGATTCGCATCAAGTCCGTCGAGCGCATGGGGATGTACCGTGGCCGGCCATACAAGCTGCGTTAGAGAATTCCCGCGCTCGGCCGTTTGCAACACCCCATGCTGCTCCAAGTACTGGCACTCAGGGCTCACCGACATTTTTACGCACTCCTTACGCGCATTCTGGCATCATGGAAATAGAAATTCTTGAGAGCATGCCGGGGATGCTCTCGCATCCATGACTGAACTTCATCTGGGCGACAAACTCGACCACTACACAATCGAGAACGTGGCCGCTCGCAGTGGAATGGCTTCGATCTTTCGCGCTACCGACGACCGCACCGGAGAGACGGTCGCCATCAAGATTCCGCACCCTGAAATGGAAGCTGACCCGGTGTTCTATGACCGCTTTCTGCGCGAGCAGGAAATCGGCGTGAAGCTCGATCATCCCAACGTGATGAAGGTCTTCCCCAACGGGGACCACAGCCAGCTCTACATGGCCATGGAGTGGGTCAATGGCAGGCTTCTCCGTCAGATCTTGAATGAGCAGAAGAAGTTCCCGCCGGAACGTGCGGTAAATATCGCTCTGCAGATCGCCCTCGCGCTTCAGTACATTCACTCTCAGGGAGTGGTCCATCGCGATCTGAAGCCGGAAAACATCATGGTCGACGCCAGCGATCGCATCAAATTGATTGATTTTGGAATCGCCGCCAATGTGGGTTCCAAGCGACTGACGTTTGCGAAATTTTCGCAAACCATGGGAACACCGGACTACATTTCTCCGGAACAGGTCAAAGGCAAGCGCGGCGATGCCCGCAGCGACCTATATGCTCTGGGAATCATGTTGTACGAAATGCTTACCGGCAAGGTGCCGTTTACCGGTGCGAACGCCTTCATCATCATGAACGACCGGTTGCTGAATAATCCGGTGCCGCCGCGGGAAATCGATCCCTCGATCTCTCCCCCATTGCAGGAAATCATCTATCGCGCCATCGAGCGCGAACCCGCAAAGCGATATCAATCAGCCCGGGAGTTGGCACACGATCTTCAACATCCGGAGCAGGTCGGAGTCGCCGATGATCGCGAGGAACTGACCAACTGGAAGGTCCGCAAGCAACCCCGCACGCGCCAGATCCTCTTCTATGTGGCCATGGCCCTGATCCCGATCGTGATCTTCGGCATTTTGCTCTGGGTGGCGAAACACACTTAAGCAGCACTTCCTCGGGCGATCGGGTCCTCGATCCGCCACCCCAAAGCACGGAACGAATTCGATCATTTGGAGAACAGCAATCCTCAAAAAGCCGGCCCTTGGATGCACAACTCCCCGCTTCCTTCCCCGGCCCATTCTCCCCAATTCCCACCATGATTAGATCAGTCGAACCGCGAGGCCCGATCACGCGATTCTGCTAGAATCCGCCCATGCCCGACGCTAAGTCCCGCGCTAAGAAAATCAAGCTGATTCTCTTCGACGTCGATGGAGTCTTAACGGACGGAAAGCTTTTCTTTTTTCCCAAACCTGAGGGCGCCGAACTGATGACCCGGGCACATGCCGAAAAGCACGGCGGAGAAGGCGGATTCGGACTCTACAGCCAGACCACAATCGAAGCCAAGGGATTCCACGCCCACGACGGTACCGCCATTTCGCTTGCACGCCTGGCGGGTTTAAGAACCGGCCTGATCACCAAGCGGATTTCTGAAACGGTCGCTCTGCGGGCTCGCGATCTCCGACTCGAGTTTGTGTATCAGGGAATTCAGGACAAATTGGGCGCGTTTAAAGAAATTCTGAAGGCCGCCAAGGCCACCGCGGAGGAGGCCTGTTTCGTGGGAGATGATGTCATCGATCTGCCAGTGATGTGGAATTGCGGTTTCGCCATCGCCGTTGCCAACGCGCGTGAGGAAGTGAAGCGGGACGCACATTATGTCACCAAGCATCGTGGTGGGGACGGGGCGGCGCGCGATGCCATCGAGTTCATCCTCAAGGCCCAAGGCAAGTGGAAGAAGGTCGTGACCGACTACATTGGGGAGCGGAGCCCGGGGAATACGCGGGATCAGTAAGCGAGCAACTTTTCATGCACAACATCGGCGAAAACGTCGTCCGTATCGAGGCCCAGGCGCTCGCAGACCTCGCCGACCGCCTGGCTGGCCCGATGGCGGACGAGTTTAACCGCGCCGTAGAACTGCTCTACTGCTGCGCCGGGCGTGTAGTCGTCACTGGCATGGGGAAGAGCGGCATTATCGCCCGAAAGATCGCTGCCACGCTCAGTTCCACCGGGACGCCTTCCCTGTATATGCATCCGGTGGAAGCCTTACATGGTGATCTTGGGATGCTTGCGCAAGGCGATGTCGTAATCGCCCTTTCGGCCAGCGGCGAAACCGAGGAGATTCTGCAACTACTCGCGACCATCAAGCGTCTACGCGTGCCTTTGATCGCGATGACCTGCGATGACATTTCCATGGGGGCGCCTCGATCCTCGCCAGCGCATTCGCGAAATCCAAGAGCATCCACCCTTGCATCGGCGGCGGAGATTTCGCTCAGCTGTGCGGTGGCGCAGGAGGCCTGCAGCCTGGGCCTTGCGCCGACTGCTTCCACTTCAGCCATGCTGGCCCTGGGCGACGCCGTCGCCGTCGCTCTGGCCGAACGCAAAGGATTCAAAGAAGAAGATTTCGCCAGCTTGCATCCCGGAGGCAAGCTGGGCAAGCGCCTGGCCCGCGCTGAGGCCCTTATGCATACAGGGGAAGCCATCCCACGTGTCTTTGCCACGACCAAAATGCCAGAAGTAATCTATGAGATGTCGCGCAAGAAGCTGGGCGTCACGACGGTCGTCGACGGCGACAAACTTCTCGGCATCATTAGCGACGGCGATCTCCGCCGTTTGCTGGAACGCCGCGGCAAGGACGCACTCGACATGACCGCCGCGGAATGTATGACCGGCGAACCTAAAACCATCTCCGGCTCGGAGTTCGCGGCCACGGCTCTTGCAATAATGGAGGAGCGCAAGATCACTTCGCTCGTCGTCGTCGACGAAAACAACAATGTGCAGGGAATCGTCCACTTGCACGATCTGTGGGGAACAGAAATGGTGTGAGAGCGCAGAGCGCTCTTAAGCCTTCTGTTGATCGGCCGAGTTCTGAGCGCGCTTCCCTTGCAAGCACGCCGCAAAACAACTAACGAACAACCAACAACATGATCAAAGCGATTCGAGGCACGCGCGACCTTCTCCCACCGGACACCTCACTCTGGAACTTTGCTGAAAGCATTGTGCGCGAGGTGTTTGGCGCGTACAACTTTCACGAGATTCGCACGCCCATCATTGAGGGGACAGAACTGTTCGCCCGCGGAGTAGGGGAAGAAACTGACATCGTCACCAAAGAAATGTTCACCTGGGACGACAAAGCCCGGGCCGCGTCAGAAAAGGGACAGTCGCTCACTCTCCGGCCGGAGAACACCGCGGGGGTAGTTCGTGCCTATATCGAACATGATCTTGGCAAACGTGGCCTGAACAAGCTCTACTACATCGGGCCCCAATTTCGTCGCGAACGTCCCGCCAAGGGGCGCTATCGCCAGTTCTACCAAATTGGCGCGGAGGTGATCGGGCCGGCGAGTTCGGGCAGCGAATCTCCGGTACGCGATGCGGAATTGCTCGAGATGCTGGCCACTCTGCTCGATCGCTTGGGGGTAAGGGAATGGCGGCTGGAGCTAAACTCCGTGGGCTGCCCCGCGGATCGCGCACGTTACAACGAAGCCTTGCGCCAGGCTCTTGAGCCGGTAAAGCACAAAATGTGTGCCGATTGCCAGCGGCGGGCGGTGACCAACCCGCTGCGCGTGTTTGACTGCAAAGTGCCAGAAGACCAGCCGATCATCGAAACCTTGCCGCGCATCGGTCAGTTTCTTGATGAGCCTTGCCAGAAACACTTTGAGCAAGTAAGAGAGATCCTCTCCTCCGCCGGAGTCCCGTTCACGCTGAATGACCGGCTGGTGCGTGGACTGGACTACTACACGCGCACCGCATTCGAGTTCACGCACGGAGCCTTGGGAGCGCAGAATGCGATTTTGGGTGGCGGCCGTTATGACGGGTTGTCCGAATCCCTAGGCGGCCCGCCTGCTCCGGGAATCGGGTTTGCAATCGGCGAGGACCGCTTGATCATGTCGCTCGGCAAGCCGGTCGATGAGGCCTTCCGCAAGCCTGATGTTTACATCGCGCCGCTCGGTCCGGGAATGAACAAAGAGGCGATCCACCTGGCACGCGAGCTACGTCGGCATAAACTCGCAGTGGAACTCGGGGATGAGTCCTTCCGGCTGAAGAAGTCCTTGGAGACGGCGAGCAAGCTGGGCGCGAAGTATGCGTTGATTACCGGAGAAAACGAGGTCAGCACGGGAGTGTTCGCGCTGAAAAACCTCGTCAAGGGAGAACAGAAGAGTGTTGCGCGAGATCAGCTGCCGGGAGCGATCCGAGATGGTCTGTAATCGTCTCCCCTGCAATTTTGTATCTCGCTTCCGCCGCCCAACCTCGGATTGACTCAACGCGACCGGCCTTGCGAGTCGTTTCTGGGGCCCAATTGACGCGATCGAACTCTCAGCCTAGTATCACCACACCGGGGAACTCACCTACAGGAGCTCAAGCATGAGACGTCTCTCATTGGGGGTAGTGTTTGCATTCGCATGCCTTCTCACTGCGTCGTCGCTCTATGCCCAAACCGGGCCGACGCCCGCACCGGAACTGAAAAAGCTCGACTTCCTTGCGGGTGACTGGACGACCGAAGGCACCTTTGTTCCAGGTCCTCCGGGAACTCCGCCCGCCAAGTTTACGACCACGAGTCACGCCGGGTGGATGGATGGCAACTTTTTCCTCGTCGAAAACGGCGAATCCAACATGGAAGGCATGGGGAAAATGAAAGAACTGGTCGTGATGGGCTACGATCCCGATCAGAAGGTGTACACCTATCGCAACTTCAACAGCATGGGCCAATCGGAGCTATCCCTGGGCAAGCTCGAGGGGGATACCTGGATTTGGACGGGGGATGAGCATTTTGGCGGAATGACGATGAAGGGTCGGGTGACGTTGAAGGTGCTTTCGCCGACCTCCTATACGACAAAGTTTGAGCTGTCGATGGATGGCAACGAGTGGTTCCAAGCGATGGAGGCCAAATCGACAAAGAAGTAGCTGCCCTTGTTTGCGGAGGACGGGCTTCTGCTCGTCCTCCAATCCTTCGACTCTTCTCTTCTTCTGACAATTGTCATTCCTGGCGCGTGACGAACCCCACTGTTGCTGACTGTCACTTCGCTGCACGATGCGTAACATCACAGCCACAGTAAGGAGATACGCATTGAAAACCTTGGTCACGATCGCTCTGGGTTTCATTCTGCTCATCACCGCAGCGGGTGCTTCCGCACAGATGAGCCCACCCACACCTGCTCCTGAATTAAAAAAGCTTGACTATTTCAGCGGTAGCTGGACAACCGACGCCACGATCGGGGCCGGGCCCTGGGGGAGCGGAGGAAAATTCAGCGCCACCGGGACGGACGAGTGGATGAAGGGCAATTTCTTTCTGGTCGGACACGATGATTTCACCCTGCCGGCGGAGCTCGGAGGCGGTGGAAGCGCGACTGCCATTCTTGGCTACGATCCGGACAAGAAGGTCTATACCGAAGACCGGTTCGGCAGCAATGGGCAGCACCAGAAAAGCACCGGCAACCTGAACGGCGACACCTGGACCTGGACTTCGGAAAACAATTACAACGGAATGACCATTCAGGGCCGTTTGACCATAAAGATGACGTCCGCGACCTCCTACACCACCAAATACGAGGTCTCAGCCGATGGCGGGACCACCTGGATGCCTTTCTGGGAGGGAAAGGCGACGAAGAAATAGGTAGGGGTCTGGGATTTGGGATCTGCGTTCTGAAGCCGCAGAGCAGACTTGCATTTTTCTGTTGACAGGGCATTATCCTTCGCCTATTATTCGCCCCTATCGGTACCATTGTTCAACAAGGAGATGGCATTATGAGACGTTTGCCATGGTCGGCGGCTTGGGTTCTATTTTTCGTTGCCGCAATAAGTCCGGCCCAGGCACAAATGGGCCCACCCACCCCTGCTGCGGAGCTGAAGAAACTGGAGATGTTTGCCGGGGACTGGACAGCCGAAGGAACCCAGACCCCTCAACCGGGAGCCGCCCCCAGTCGGTGGACCATGACAACCCATGCCGAGTGGATGGATGGAAACTTCTTCCTGGTCGAACGCTCCGATTTGGATCTCGGCCCGATGGGGAAAGGCAAGACCCTGGCAGTGATGGGATATGACCCGGACCGGGCGGTCTACACCTACCGGTCATTCAGCAGTTTTGGTGAGGTGGAAGATGCCGCCGGCAAATGGGAAGGCGACACCTGCACCTGGACCAGTACGGAGCATATGGGTGGCAAGACGATGCCTGGCCGCTTCACCATGAAAATCCTTTCGCCCACCTCGTACGCGATGAAATTCGAGCTGTCGCCGGACGGCAAGCAATGGGTGACTGCCATGGAAGGAAAGGCTACTAAGAAATAGCAGCACGAAAATCTCTGGCGATACGCGACCCCTGCCTCACCCTGGATGGTTCTCCCGGGTGGGGCAGTCGCGTTTATAATCTTCCTTTCGGCCCACCTGAGGTCTCAGCCATCAGCTCTCAGCGATCGGTAAGGGGAATCCGTGTTTCTTGGCTGATGGCTTAGGGCGAATGGCTAAGAGCTCTTTTCCGAAAGGCAAACTTTGCTCGACTTCTTAGGCGACTTAAAGCGCACAAACATGTGCGGAGCTCTCCGTGCATCTGACGCGGGCAGCAAGGCCGTGCTTATGGGATGGGTTAACCGCCGCCGCGACCTTGGCAGCATCATTTTTATTGATCTGCGCGACCGCACCGGTGTCACCCAGGTGGTCTTCAACCGGGAGAACGCCGCGGCCCACGACAAAGCCGAGCAACTCAGGAACGAGTACGTCATCGCCGTGATCGGGACGGTAAAGCTACGCGACAAGGACACGGTCAACAAAAACCTTGCCACCGGTGAGGTCGAACTCATCGTCGAGGAACTGCGCATTCTCAATGACTCGAAACAGCTGCCGTTTCTGCCCGGCGATGCCGTCCTGCCCAATGAGGAAATGCGGCTGAAGTACCGCTATCTCGACCTGCGCCGGGAACCGATGCAGTTCAATATCGAGATGCGCCACAAGGTCTCGAAGGCAATCCGCGATGATTTGGCCGCCCGCGGCTTTTTTGAGATCGAAACCCCATTCATGACGCGCTCGACGCCGGAGGGGGCACGCGACTATCTCGTCCCCAGCCGGGTGCAGGTGGGGCACTTTTACGCCCTGCCGCAGTCCCCGCAGATGTTCAAGCAGATCCTCATGATCTCGGGGTTCGACAAATATTTCCAGATCGTACGATGCTTCCGCGATGAAGATCTGCGCGCTGACCGGCAGCCGGAGTTTACGCAGATCGATCTGGAAATGACCTATCCGCAAATGGAAAGCGTATGGAGCGTGGTCGAGGGCTTCCTGACTGCAGCCTTCCGCGCCGCCGGGCATGAGATCAAGACGCCTTTCCCGCGCATGAGCTACGACGAGGCGATTTTGCGTTATGGCAACGACAAGCCGGATTTGCGTCTGCCGGCAATGGTGGACATTCGCGAGGCGCTGACCGAGGAAGAGCTCGAGGAGCTGACAGCGAAGTTCCGGATGCGCAAGCAGTTTCCGATTCAGCTCATCCGCATCCCCCGGGCAGGAGATATTTCCGGCACCGAGCGGCGGACGATTGGAACCTACGGTGCCTACGGCCACGTGCAAGGGCCTTCCTTTGTTCAGCTGATGACCGATCCGAAGCGGTTTGCCAAGGATTATCCCGCGCTAGCGGAGAAGGTTGCCGCATTCGCCAAGGTTGAGGCGGAAGACCTGTGGCTGCTCGCGGGCGCCGCCAACAAACCGGAGAACCTCGCCGTCATGGGCCAGGACGTGCAGCACTTCTGCGAGAAGTGCGGGTTCCTGCGGCTCGACCTGGCACAGAAGTATGCGGCCAAGCACAAAGCGTTCGAGAAGACCGGCGACGTCGACAGGGATTACCGTTTCCTCTGGGTTTCCGACTTCCCGATGTTCGAGTGGGACCAGGAAGAGAAGCGCTGGAATCCGGCGCACCATCCGTTTACCACACTGCACGAGGAAGACTTCGCGAAGCTCGATGCAAATATCAATACCGTGTTGGACCCCACATCGCCTCTGGGCGAGATTCGCGCGCTGGCTTATGACGTGGTCCTGAATGGCACGGAGCTAGGGTCAGGGTCGATCCGTATTCATCGCCAGGATGTCCAGAAGAAGATTTTCCAAGCGCTTGGAATGAGCGACGCGGAAGCCAAGGCCCGTTTCGGGTTCTTCCTCGAAGCGCTCGAGTTCGGCACACCTCCGCACGGCGGAATCGCTCTGGGGCTAGACCGCATTGTCATGATTCTTGCCGGCGCCGAGAGTCTGCGCGAGGTGATTCCATTCCCGAAAACAGCACGCGCCGTGGACTTGATGGTCGACGCGCCCAGTCCTGCCAGTGAGAAGCAGCTGAAGGAGCTAGGGATCGTGATCCGCAAACCGGCAGACTAGAAGGCGTTTAGGATCAGCTCGCTCGCCTTAGCCGGTTCCCGCCAGTTAAGCCAATGGCCGGCACCAACAACACCGCAGTTCCCTGCTTCGGCCCGTTTCCTTTCTTCTTTCCTGCACCCTGACTACGCGACTGACGAGGTCGTCCGGACCTCGTCCGGGACTGTCTTGTCCGAGGGCATCTGTTTCCTGCTGGTCACCTTTGACAACACGCCTTCAAGCAGTGGGGTCACGTGGGTGAGTTGCCGCATGCGGATGAGGAAGTCCCAGAGCGGCTCAAACTTCTTCCAACCTGAAGCGTAGAAGAAGTGTTTTGCCTGGTGTTTCAGCGTGCCGTGGTGAAGCGATGCGCGTACGATCGATCGCCAGCGGTAGAACTCCTCGTAAGCCCATTCATATCCCTCCTTCAACGCTTCGGGCTTCAGTTGCGCGGGGCGATAGACAACGTGTCGGGTATCGAAGAGGTTCCAGTCGTGGGTGCGCATCCGTCCTTCCCGCTGCATGCGGGCATAGAGTCCGGTTCCAGGATACGGGGTTTGAATATGAAAGGTCGCGGTGGTAATGCCGTGTGTGATAGCCCAATCCACGGTGCGCTGAAAAACGTCTTCCCGATCATCGTCCATGCCAAAGACGAAGCTGCCGTTGATCATGATGCCCAGCGAGTGCAAGCGATCGGCGACAGCCTTGTAGTCGCGGCCGAGGTTCTGGCGCTTGTTGCTGCGCTTCAAGTTCTCGGGCGTAAGCGTTTCGAATCCCACGAAGATGCTACGGAGACCGGCTTCTGCGGCACGTTCGACGAGGTCTCCGCGCAGGATGGAATCGACGGTCGCGGCCCCCTGGAAGAGGCGGCCCATGCCCTTCATACCTTCGAACAGAGCTTCCGCGAAGCGGCGATCTCCGAGAAGGTGGTCGTCGAGGAAATAGAGGTGGCGCCCCGGCAAGCGGCTGATCTCCGCGAGTGCATCGTCGACCCGCTGCGTATAGAAGCCGCGACCGCCCTCGAAGAAAGCGTCTTTGTAGCAAAAGTCACAATGCTGCGGACACCCGCGAGTCACAACGATCGAATTCGGAACCAGATAGAGATGGCGCTGAATGAGATCGCGGCGAATGGGCGGAATGCGGTCGAGGGTGCGGCCGGAGGTTGAAACGTAAACGCCTCGCGGAGTGCCGATGCGGAAATCTTGCAGGAATTGCGGGAAAGTCTGTTCCCCCGGGCCGAGGAAGATGGCATCGGCGTGGGCGCTGGCTTCTTCTGGCAACGAGGTGACATGAAGGCCGCCAAGGCAGACGAAGGCCCCGCACTTTCGATAATGATCCGCTAGTTTGTAGGCGCGGTAGGCATTGGTGATGTAGACCTGAATCACCACCACATCGGGTGAATCGTCGAGGGGGAGTGGTTGGACGTGCTCGTCCTCAATGACGGCTTGGTCACCCGGAGCCAAATAGGCGGCCAGTGTGGCAAGCCCAAGCGGCGGGAAAAGCGAATACTTGATGGGGCGCCAGTATGGATCGGTGGCTTCGGTCAGCGCGGGAAGCACGAACTTCACTTTCAGCGGCCGATTGCCAACCGCAATCATCGGATACCATCCCCGGTCCCGACCGTTGGTTGTCCCGCCGGTCCTGGGAGCCCTCCGAAGCGGCGCTGACGGCGGTTGAATTCGCCTAGGGCCGCTTCAAGATCGAGGGCGCCGAAGTCGGGCCACATGCGGTCGGTGAAGTAGAGTTCGGCGTATGCCGACTCCCATAGCAGAAAGTCGGAGAGGCGCTTCTCCCCGCCAGTACGGATGAGGAGATCAACATTGCCGCTTTGAGCGGTCAGAACCTTGGTCAATACGCCGCGAAAGAAATCCGGCGAGTCGGCAACATCCCCCGAGACCGTGTTTTTGACCACCGCGACGGTGCGGGCAATCGCCTCACGCGACGAGTAGTCCACGGCCACGCGTACGTTGAGCAGCGAACCGGCGGAGGTAGCCAACTCTGCTTTTTCTAGCTCTCGGAGCAGAGGAGGGGGAATTCGATCGCGGCGCCCGATGGCTTGCAGTTGCACGCCTCGCTGTCGCAGGCGATCCGTTTCCAGCCGCAAATAAGCGCGCATCAGCCAGAAGATGCTTTGGACTTCCGATGCCGGGCGACTCCAGTTGTCGGAGGAGAACGCATACAACGTCAGTCGGCCGATGCCTAACTCTGGGGCGTGCTCGATCACCTCACGCACGGAAGCGACTCCGGCACGATGGCCGGCGACTCGGGGTAGCCCGCGACCGCTGGCCCAACGGCCGTTGCCGTCCATGATGATGGCGACGTGAAGTCCGTTCTGTGAAGGTGTAGGCATTCGATCTCCTCCATGACTCCGTGCGTCCTTTTGTGATTGGCGGCGTTGTAGGCGCTCAGGAACCGTCAAACTCCCGCTTTCTCCGAAATACCGGTTCATGGGGCAATTCCCTGCGTGATTGGCGGCATTGCGGTTCTGCGAGCGGGTGGCAAGGAGCCGTACCAGTCGATGCCGCGAGTGAAGTACATGACCGCACCGACGGCTAGGAAGCTGGCGATTGCACCTACCAGTAACGCGTTGTCTTCCAGGCGGAGCAGCAGATAGATCAGTCCGTAGAGGCACCCAAAAGTGACGAAGGCGCGAATCCCCTGGACCCGGCTGGCAAATATCCATGCCGCATTCAAGGCGAGCAGCATGACGGTTGCCACGCTGGCGAGCAGGAACCCGAAATCGAAGCCAATGCGCTCGGCGAGCGACAGCAGCAACAGATAAAAGATCACCTGCGCAATTCCAATCAAAACGTACTGGGCGAGATGGACGCGCTTGCCAGTGGTCACTTCGAAGATGAAGTAAGAGATGAACACCCAGCCGAGGAAAAGCGGGACATACTTGAGGGCGCGATTTACGGACTGATAGGGATCGGCGACTTCAATGAAGGAAACGCCGAGTGCGGTCGCGCCGAGCCCGGTGATGGTTCCGATCTCCCCTTCTGCACGAACGCCGCGTGCAATAAACGGTACAGACCATTCCGCCGTAAAACCATTCGGCGAGAGCGTTCGTGTGACGGGAAGAAATCCGCCATCAAAACCTGGGCTTCGCCAAGCACCCTGTGCGGTAAGGTGCGTGGTTTTTCCATAGGCCAGAACGGCGATGCGTTGAGCCCCGGAGAACCGCAGGTTTGAGGTCACTGCGAAATGCGCGTTTGGCTTGGCGATGTCTTCCAGTCTCGAACCGAAAAGTGTGAGCCTGAGCTGGGTTCCCGGTCCCGCGTCGAAGGTGATGTTCTGGGCGGCTTCGGCGGGAGCCAGGGTGAAAGTCTTGCCGTCGGCTGAAACCGTCCCGTCCGCCAACGCTCCGCGTGCGTCGGTCACGCCGACGAGAATCTCGGCGTGGCTCCAATCAAGTTGGGCACCCGGCGGAAGCGCCCCGGGCACGCCGGTAAGATCGAATTCTCCTTGGAAGGTCGCGTCCACCTGAAACACTGGCACTTTGAACAGCGATCGTCGGCGCTCTTCTGTCGCGGTTTTCAGAACCGCCGAAGCCTGGGTGGGAAATACCAAGTATGTGCCTCGGCCTTCATAGTCCTTTCCGGGTTGCGCCGGAATCCTATAAGGCACGGCCAGGGTTGGCCCCAGGAAAGTCTGTTGTCCCCCCACATGAGCGCTGATCTCATTCACCACCTGCGCCTCGCGCCCCGTCCTTTCCTCGATCAACCCGCCGACGAGCAGCGCGGGAATCAGCATCACGAGAGCCAAGCCGCAAACCACGAAAAGCTTTACGCCCAACGATCGCAGCTTCGACTGCAGGGTCGAGTGCCAGGATGAAAGATCGTTCATCTTCTTTTTCTCCATATCGCAAAGTACTTTCTATTGCAAAGTGTAACGACAAAAAAACTACACCGGCGAGGTCGCCAGCCTACTGGCCAGGTTTACCAGAGCGTGTTCCTTGCCAGCTTTGGCGGCATCGCGGACGACTTGCTCGAGCGTGGTCAGATACTCCAAGTAACGTTTGCGGCCATTCGAGGTAATGCGGCAGATGGTGAGAGGGCGATTCTTGTCATGCCCCTTGACGATCTCGATGAGGCCGGCATTCTCGAGGACTCGAAGGTGGCGGCTCAAATTTCCATCGGTGAGAGAGCAGAGTTGCTTGAGATCGTTGAAGGTCAGTCCCTTGGGATTGGCGATCAGCGACGTCAGCACACTCAGGCGCGCGTGCTCATGGATCACACGGTCCAGACCTTCGTAGGCGAACCGGCCCTCAGGGGAAGAACTCTTAGTCTTCATGGCGAGCCTCGTTGGCTGTGAAATACAGGATGCAGGCAACCAGCAGTTGCCCGAACCCGTACGGAATCCCCATGGCCCAGGGCGAGAATGCACGGGTGTCGCCGAAGGAGAGGCAAATCAGCCCGGTTGACATGTACCAGACCCCGGCAGCCACCATCGGACGCGGCAGGAACCGGCAAGAAGAGAAGACGCCGAGGCTGAAGATCAGCTGCCATAGGCCGGGCAGAATCCACGCAGCTTGCGGCGCGGATCGCGCCAGAACCAAGGTGATGAGCGCACCGGCCAGGGCAGATGGAAGGAATTGCTCGACCGCCATGCGAATCATTTCGTCGGCCAGGCCGGAATGCAGGCGGCGCGAGCGCGTCTGCATCTGGATGCCAATCAAGGCCGCAGAAGCGACCGCCGTCCATATCCACACACTCAAGTAAGAGCCCATGTGCTCTTGCGGTCGCGCCACCCAACGTGATTGCGCGAGCGCTGCGGCCACGGCAAATACCGCGGTGGTGGCGAGCGTCGCCGGACCATATCCCCGGAACTCGGTGGCACGGGCCATTTGCCGCCGCATGCTGCTGATGTCGCCGAGCGCTTTGTGCAGGTCATTCATGCGCACTTTACCACGCAAAGCAAGCATACTTTGCAATGCAAAGCGTGTCAAGCGGATTATCGAGCGCGGTTACCCTCGTCATGTGAGATCTCCGCATTTCCGGCGGCAGAGGGCTGGCTTTGCGGAATCATGCACTTAGGCCTATGCCTTTCGAAATTCCGCAAACCTGGATTGAGCGAGCCCCCTTGCTTGAAAGAATCCATGAGCCTTGGCGCCCTTTGCCGCGTTGGGCAGTCGGGGCCTGGCTCGCTTTCTACACGCTGTTTTTGTATCAGTTGGCGCGCGGCTGGGGTTTGCTGCCGATGATCGATCTCGTGTTTGTTCCCATTCACGAAGGTGGACATTTGCTGTTTGGATATCTGGGACACGGTTTCATGGTCGCTGGCGGAACCATGCTGCAACTTTTGGTGCCGTTGGCCCTGGCAACGTCTTTCTGTTTTCAGCGCCAAATTGCCGGCACTGCGTTCTGCATGTTCTGTTTCTTTGAGCAATTCCTTCCGACCGCAACCTACATGGCGGATGCGCGTGCCCAGGAGTTGCCGTTACTTACGGTGGGCAGTCCCGAGTTCGTAGAACACGATTGGTTCCAGATGTTCAGCAGCCTGGGCGTGCTGGAGCACGATACCCAGATCGCCGCCATCATCCGGGTCGCCGGCTGGACGGGAATGGTTGCAGTGAGTGCTTGGCTAGCCTGGCGGGGACTTCGAAACAGAAGCTCCCGGGAACCCCTCATCCGCTAAACCAGCCCACAAACATCCCCACCGCCTGGGAAGCAAACCACTTTACCGGTGGAGCATCTTACGCCCGAGCCACTACTATGTCTGACTCCGCTCTGTCGTCCCTGCTCCTGGCTCTTTTGCTTCTCGTGGGATTCGCCCAATTCCTGGGATATCTCTTCGTCAAGCTGCGCCAACCCAAGGTCGTGGGGGAAATTGCCGCGGGAATTCTTCTTGGCCCGGCGTTGCTCGGGAGGATCCCTGCCCTGGCGCATCTATTTGACAACGCCCGCCACCAGGGAAACGTCCTCGATTTTGTCTATTGGCTGGGTCTTTTGTTGCTGATGTTTCTTTCAGGCGCGGAAACGCAGCAGCTGTTTACGCGCGAAGAGCGTCGCGAAGTCGGCTGGCTGGTGATCGTGGGAACAGGAATTCCCTTCGCACTCGGCTTGGTCCTGGGGCCGTGGGTGATTCATCCCTCTCTTGCCGGTCCGAATGCCAACCGGGTCTCGCTGATCATTATTCTCGCCGTCGGTGTGGCGGTGACCTCGGTCCCGGTCGTCTCCAAGATTTTCGCGGACCTTAGAATTCTGCATACCCGTTTCGCCCGCTTGATTTTGGGAGTGGCGGTGCTCGAGGACATCGTTCTTTGGCTGGCGCTCGCTGTCGCAACCTCGATGGCAGGCAAGGCGGCGCTCGATCCCAAAGCCATGGGATTTCACCTGCTGGCAACCGTAAGCTTCTTTGTGCTCGGACTGACGATCGTGCCGCGAATCGTGAAGCGAATCAACAAAGCGGAGTTCAATATTGTCGCCAGGAACTCTCCTGTGGGTTACGCAATCGCGGTACTGCTTGCCTATTGCGCAGCCGCTGGAGCACTGAAGGTGAGCCTTGTTTTTGCGGCGTTCCTCGCGGGATTCGCCGTAGTACACAAGAAGCGCCGCCTATTTGCCGACGCCTTGGAAGCAATCGGGAAGGTAGCTTTTGCCTTCTTCATTCCCGTTTATTTCGCGATCGTGGGACTCAAACTGGATCTGGTTCGCGGCGTATCCCTATGGATGATAGTCGGGTTTATTGCCGCCACGTGCCTGGTGAAGATTTTGTCGGTCTCGTTGGCAGGACGATTGGCAGGATTTCGCGGGCTGGACCTGCTGAACCTGGCCATCACTACCAATGCGCGGGGCGGGCCTGGAATCGTGCTGGCGAGCGTCGCATTTGACGCAGGCATTATCAGTCCACAGTTTTACACCACTCTGGTGGTTGCCGCCGTGGTGACATCACAGGCCGCGGGCGCCTGGCTGGAATGGGTGCTGCGCCGAGGATGGCCGCTGCTGTCGAACTCGCCTACTGCGGAGAAGACTGCAGCGGATCAGGCCAGCGATCTGCAGGCGGCATAGCACCTTTCGACGGCCTCGCTCCGCTTTAGGACTCAAGCCTACTTCTTCGCAACCGCGCCCAAGCACTTTCCATACAGCTCCAGCAGATGTCCTGCGTACTCTTCGGGCTTGGCAGCCGCTCCGCCGCCTTGAAATCCAACTCCTCCACTGGCCGTGCGGCCGTAGCCCGTGGTCATGGCGATGAACTTCATCAGGTCAAGGGCAATGTCTTCGTCGCGTCGCGATCCCGCGGTGATGCTGGGCACTTCTTGCATGGGATTTCTCCGAGTTCGAGATGAAATTCGATGATAACAAAGCCCTAAGCCACTGAGAGTAGCTGCAGAGCTTGATCTCGCCCTTTGAGTTGCGCAATTTGCGCCGGGGTTTTGCCGTCATCGCTTTGGGTGAGCCGATCAGCGCCGTGCTCTAAGAGGATCTTGATCATCTCCAGATCACCATTATCGGCGGCGGAGTGCAGCGCGGTCCAACCGCCGTGTTGTTTGGCGTTCACCGGGGCATCGCTCTCTACCAGCATGCGAACAATCTCGGTGGCGTGAGCCGCGGCAGCACTGTGCAAAGGAGTAACTTCCATTGGGTTCATAGACACGGCGGCAACGTCGGCTCCGCGGCGCACAAGTTCGTGCGCGATGCTCGGCTGGTTGAAAAAGGCAGCGAAATGGAGCGCGGTAAAACCGTCCGCAGACCAGGCTTTCGCTTCTGACGCATCCCGGTCGAGGATCTCGGAGACGGTTTCTGCCCGCCCCGATGCCGCGGCTTCGAAGACATCAAGAGCGGTTCGGGAGTTCAGAATGACCCCGGCAATGTCGCGGCGACCGCGATAGTAGGCATGCATCAGCGCGGAGACGCCGCGCTCGTCTTTCGCCGAGGCAAGCGATGGATTCGCTTCGAGTTTCGCTTTGACCTTTTCGATCTCTCCGGCATGAACCGCCGCGATGATCTCTGAATCGGTGGCCATAGTGTTCCTGCATTTTATACGCAAAATGCCAGGCAGGAGGCGGGGCGTCTCGCCAGCCCCGCTCGAGACCCGCTTCTTCCGCTAGCGTTGTGGCTAGGGTTCCCTAGAAGCGCAGCTCGCCGGCCCCATACCTTGATCCCGATTTCCTGTTACAAATATTGGCCATGAAAGTTCTCTTCATTGGTGGAACGGGGATCATCAGTAGCGCTTCGACGGCGCTGGCTGTCGACCGGGGGATCGAACTGACTCTGCTGACCCGAGGCAAGCGGGAGTTGCCGCGCGGAGTACGGGGATTGAACGAAGACATCAATAGCCCTGCGCTCCCGTCAAAGCTGGCTCATGAAAAATTCGACGCCGTGGTCGACTGGATTGCCTTCACGCCTCAGGAGATCGAGCGCGACATTCGGTTATTCCTCGGGCGCACCCGGCAGTTTATCTTCATCAGCTCGGCCAGCGTCTATCAGAAGCCGCAGACCCACTACCTGATGACCGAATCGACGCCCCTGGCCAATCCTCATTGGGACTATTCGCGCAACAAGATCGCCTGCGAAGAGCGGCTCATGAAAGCCTACCGCGAGGAAGGCTTCCCGATCACGATTGTGCGGCCGTCGCTTACCTACGGGGAAACGCTGGTGCCGCTTGTGATGAACAGTTGGGCGGAGTTGTCCTACACCGCTGTGGACCGGATGGTCCGCGGAGAGAAGGTAGTCGTGCCGGGCGACGGAACGTCGCTGTGGGTGATCACGCACAACACGGATTTCGCCAAGGGACTTATCGGCCTGCTTGGTCACGAGCAGGCCATCGGACAGGCCTTTCACATCACGTCGGATGAAGTGCTGACCTGGGACCAGACCTTCCGCATCGTGGGAAGAGCAGCTGGAGCCGAACCGAAGATCGTGCACATCCCATCCGACTTCATTGCGGCATGCGTGCCGGAGAAGGAAGGCAGTTTGATTGGGGACAAATCGGTCAGCGTGGTCTTTGACAACTCTAAGATCAAGCGGTTTGTCCCGGGATTTTGTGCGACCACAAGTTTTGCCGAAGGAATCCGAAAGTCGCTGGCCTGGTTCGACGCGGATCCGTCGCGTAAGAAGATCGATCCTGAAATGAATGCCAGGCTGGACAAGCTGATTGCCGGCTACGAGAAAGGCATGATCGAGGCCGTCAGAAACTTCCGGTGAGTCCATGAAGCTTGACGTCAATCTTCGCGACTACGATCTTCAAACGGTTGCTGAGCAGGCGCGTCAAGCCGAAGCGAACGGCTACGACTGCCTGTGGACCTCGGAGACGCAACACGACCCGTTTCTCCCCCTGGCCGTGGCAGCAAATGCAGCGGCGAAAATCAAGCTGGGCACGTCGATAGCGGTGGCGTTCGCGCGCAGCCCCATGACGATCGCCTATACGGCATGGGACTTGCAAAAAGCCTCCCAGGGGCGGTTCATCTTGGGGCTTGGCTCGCAAGTGAAAGCGCACATCGAGCGGCGCTTCTCGACCAAGTTCGAATCCCCGGGACCAAAGTTGCGCGAAATGGTGCAGGCACTCCACGCCATCTGGGACTGTTGGCAAAACCAAACGCCGCTCCGCTTCGATGGCCGCTTCTATCACTTCAGCTTGATGACGCCGTTCTTCAACCCGGGCCCCATCCCCCATCCCAGGATTCCCACCTATATCGCCGGCGTAAATGCCTATATGTGCCGCACTGCAGGAGAGGTTTGCGATGGGCTGCACGTGCATCCCTTTCACACAACCAAGTATCTGCGCGATTTTGTGCGTCCGGCGGTGAATGAGGGATTGAAAGCATCCGGCCGATCAGGGGACGAATTCACCTACGCGACAGCATGTTTCGTCGTCACCGGTGAAACCGAGCAAGAGCGTAGCGTAAATGAGGAAGCCGTTCGTCAAAACATCGCATTCTATGCCTCCACCCGAACCTACGAACCTGTGCTGGCGGCGCATGGATGGGAATCGCTCAGCCCGGAACTCCACCGCAAATCGCTCGAAGGCGATTGGAAGACGATGACCAGGTTGATCCCTGACGAATTGTTGAACGAAGTAGCGGTGTCGGGAACTTACGAGGGTATCGGAAAAAAGCTCCGGGAAAAATACGCCGGCTTGCTCGATCGAATTGCCCTCTACCAACCCTACGGGAGCGCTACCGACCACCTGCGAGTGGCAGCACTCGTTAGGGAGCTCAGCAAGTCCTGAGTTTCCTCCTAGTGGTTTTACTTCTGATGTGGCCCGAAAAGCTGCGACTTTCTGGGCGAACAGCAATCGAATAAAGCAAGTCTTGTCATGCGAGGTTTGTGGTGGCGACGCTAGAAATAGCTTTCCTGAACAATCAATTGGAGGAGCGGAAGCGGCGCCTCGAAGCGGCGATGGCCTTGTCACCCCAGAAAGCCGGCCTGGCTGGGTTGTTGCGCGAAGTAGATTCGGCGCTCGAGAGAATGGCCAAGGGCACCTACGGGATTTGCCACGAGTGCCACGAATCGATTGAGCAGGACCGACTGCTCACCGACCCTCTGGTCTGTTACTGCTTAGACCACCTCACGCCGCCGCAACGGGACGCGCTGCAGCGCGACCTAGACCTCGCCGCCCAGGTGCAGCGCAACTTGTTGCCTCGGACCGGACTGATCGCAGGCGGATGGGAATCGAGTTATCACTACGCCCCTGTCGGACCGGTGAGCGGGGACTACTGCGACTTAATCCCCTTTGATGGACAATTGTTCTTTGTTCTGGGCGATGTCTCCGGCAAGGGCGTGGCGGCATCCATGTTGATGGCTCAGCTTCATGCGCTGTTTCGTAGCTTGGTCGGATTGGCGCTACCGCTCGGACAGATGGTGGCTCAAGCCAATCGCGTGTTCTGCGAAAGTGCGCTGGCGGGCCAGTACGCCACACTGGTGTGCGGCCTAGCCAAATCCAACGGCGAGATAGAAATCCATAACGCCGGCCATTGGCCTGCAATGGTTCTGACCCGCGGCGGACTAGTGCGTATTGAATCCACGGGCCTGCCCCTAGGGATGTTTCCGGAATTCGATTTTTCTGCGACGCGCTTGCACCTTGATCATGGAGACCTGCTGTTTCTCTATACCGACGGGCTGCTCGAGGCCCGTCGAGGAGACGACGAATACGGAGTCGAACGAGTTACACAGGTTCTGCGGCGCAAAGCTACTGGACGCCCGGCAGAGGCGATCAACGCCTGCCTTGACGACCTGAAGTCGTTCGTTGATGGACAACCCATGGATGATTTGACTCTCCTGGCCATTCAGCGAACCAGCCAGGCATAGAACCAGCCATTGGTGAACGGTTTGTCCTCAACCATTCGTAGTCAATTATAATGAGTTTGCAGCAGCTGGACCGGACGGCCGCTCTCGTCACGGCAAGTGACGAGGGAGGAAAGTCCGAACTCCGCAGAGCAGTGTGCCGGATAACGTCCGGGAAGCCAGCGTCAAGGCTGGTTGACGGAAAGTGCCACAGAAAACGTACCGCCTCGCAAGCGCGGGGTAAGGGTGAAAAGGTGCGGTAAGAGCGCACCGCCGCGGCAGCAATGTCGCGGGCAGGGCAAACCCCACACGGAGCAAGACCAAATAGGGAGGGAGTTCCCGCTTCGGCGGGATGCGTGCCGGCTCGGCGCGTCAACCGGGCCCCAGCGAGGGCTTCAGCCTTCGATGGGTGCTCTGAAAACCTCCGGGTAGGTCGCTTGAGCTACGCAGTAATGTGTAGCCCAGAGGAATGGCCGTCCCGCCGCAAGGCGGACAGAATTCGGCTTACAGGTCCAGCTGCCTCATTGTTCCTTTTCAAGCTGCGAGCGTGGGCCTTTCCAGGGGACACTAAATCTTCGAGGTCCCATTGCGCTGCAGCTCCAATAAGACCCGCAACCCGCGATAAAAGCTCTCCTTGTTGTAGGCCGTCTCCCAGCGCTGCAACACGGTTCGTAAATCCTTACTTGCGTTCCTTATGGTGACCCGCGCATTGGGCCTCGCCTTCCGAAGGCGCTTCAGCGTATCGAATGCGCGCGCGACTTCCGGCTCTACTCGCTTGCGGGAATTCTTCGCGTTTTGTATCCAGCGGGGTGGGATGTTGGCACGAAACTTGAGGAACCCCCGCACAACCGAGCCAGAACTTGAAACGAAGAGCTTCGCTTCTCTGGGCATAGACCTCCTCCTCTGAAGAAATCGTTGGCTACTTCTTCCTCGTCAACAACCACTCCCCAGCTCATTCGGAAACTAGTCCGCTTGCGCCAAACAAATGCTCGTCTTCCTTTTGCAAGTGTACACACGCTGCCCAGTGATCCCCGGCAGAGGATGACGGAAAGGAGCCAGATTCGCGAAAGGGCCATCCGCTGGAGCGCGGCGTCCGTTTCGATCCAATCTGCCAAGTTCGAAATGGAATCACTCTCCGCCGGACAAAATATTCAACCCCGGAAAACACTTTTGGGGCGAAGGTTTGCGCGTAAGCCGCTGAAGAAATAAAATCGTATCGCGGTGGCCTAAGAGGGATTTCTGATTGCAGATCCAGCCATCACTCGAAGGCCGTCGGGCGTCTGTTCTCGGGTTGCCAGCCAAGGCTGCACAGGTTCTGTCCGGCGACCGAAAGCCTACGATTCCGAAGCACGGAGTTGTTGTTCGTGCCTAAATACTTACCTGTTCAAAAGGAGCCTCATGTCCGCACCAAGCCGTCGCCCCGAAATTCGCCGTCGTCGTACTCGCGCAGAGAAGATCGCGAAGCTGCGCAAACGTCTGAAAGTTGCCGGATCGTCCGCGGATCGCGAGCGCATCGAAGCCAAACTTGCGCGCCTCGGCCGCAACTCGCCGGGCCTGCCACTGATCAAGAGCTAAGTTCGGATCGACCCGGCCTTTCTTTTCAAACAACTGTTGTAGGCTAGAACCAAATGGCAGACACCCCCCTCCGCAAGCCGCGCTGGTATCTGATCCCAGTGCGGATCTTGATCGTGACGTTCCTGGTGACCTTGCTGTCGTTTGCCCTTAGCCTGCTGCTGGGCATTTTCGGCGTGATTCTCGCCGCAAAGATCAAGGGCGCACATCCCAACCTGACGCTCGCCTACCGCGACGTCGCCCTCCCGATTGCTGCCCTGGTCGGGACCGTGGTCCTCCTCTCGTCGTCGGTGATGGAAATTCGCCACTACCGACAGGCGAAGGCACTCGACCGCATTGCCAATCAAATGCATCCCGCGCGTTGATGAAACCCCGCATTGCCATTCCTTTGCCACACGGGCTTGATTCTGAATATGCCTTGCGGGCGATTCCGCAATATGAGCGAGCGGTGGAACTGTCAGGCGGCGAACCCGTCCGCATCCCCCTCGACCTGCCTCCAGGCGAGATCATGAAGATGATCGAGCAGTGTGATGGCGTACTGCTCCCGGGAAGCAAAGCCGACGTCGATCCGGCAAAATTTGGAGCGGAGCGCCACCCGAAGACTGAGGCGGCTGATCCCAGGCGCGATGCGGTTGATGAGCTTCTGCTCCAGGACGCTTACAACATGCGCAAACCGATCCTGGGAATCTGCTACGGGTTACAAATTCTGAACGTGTATCAGTCGGGGAGTCTGCTACAGCACATCGAGTCGCTGGTGAATCATGAAGCAGGAAGAAAAGTACCGGTTGCACACGATGTGGTGATTGAGCCGGGATCAAGGCTTGCCGAGATCGTGGGGAAGTACTCCGCGTCCCAGGCGCCCATCACGATCCCAGCAAATTCCAGCCACCATCAGGCTGCTGGAGACCTCATCGGAGACGGCTTGAAGGTTGTAGCGCGGTGCCCTGAGGACGACGTTATCGAGGCGCTCGAAGGCGTATCGCAAGACCACTTTGTCCTGGCGGTGCAGTGGCATCCCGAGCGCTCTTACGACCAAGATCCGAGCTCCCGAGCGTTATTTCACGCGTTAGTTAAGGCGGCAGGAGAGACTCGCGCCGGCGTCTAGACGCTCAGGCGTACCAACTGGAAGCAGAGCGCCCGGAGGAAGCGAGCAACGAATTTGCAAGCGAGCAGGCTTCGTCGAGAAAAGTTCGGATTTCTTGCGGGGGGACGGTTTCGTTGGCGCGGTACGCCAGCAACGTGGCCCCACCGGCTTCAATGTGCCATTTCCATTCGGGCGGCAGCATTTCGAAGAAGCTCAGCAGGGCGGGGTTAAACATCGCCCGGACTGCAGTTTCGTCTTCGCCGCGCAGGACGTAGCGATTGGAGAACCCCGGATGAGTCTCGAAGTCAATGTCTCTGTGCACAAAGGTTTCTGCGATTCGATCCAACAACCCCTGGGGGCGGAGTTCGAACGAGGGCAACTGGCGGTCCTGAACCATCGCAGCCACGGTTTGTCTATAGGTGGTTGAACTGTCTCCGCCGCCGACCGTATACGAATAGTCAAAGATGCTCACCTGATAGCTCCCGTAGTTGCCGTTCATCACGTTGCGGAAGCGTCGACGACTTCCCCGGCGAAACAGCGCCGTGTTCGGTTGGGCGGCGCGCGAAGAATCGTTGCCGGCGTAGTTAAAGCCAAGGATATCGGCTAGAGAACGGAGGTCGGCCGCACGCTGCTTAGTTTTTTTCCAAGACGCTACCACGATGATCGCAAGGATCAACAAGAAGGCGACAAAGAAAAGCAACGGTAACGCGGCGGAATTCATTGGGTGTTACAACGATGGACCGCAGTCATCTTACGCAGGCTCCGGGAAGGGGGCAACTGCCATGAAATCCCTGTACAATAACCAATTCCCTTCTCAATCGGGACTCTTACTATGCACCGCTGGTCACAGCTGTTCATTCCCACTCTGCGCGAAGCCCCGGCCGATGCCGAGGTCGCCAGTCATAAGTACCTGGTCCGGGCCGGATATGTTCGCCAGCTGGCTGCCGGGATCTATTCCTATTTATTCCTGGGGCAGCGCTCCTTCAATAAGATCATCGCCATCGTCCGCCAAGAAATGGACTGCATTGGGCAGGAGTTCTACCTGCCGGCACTGCATCCGCGGGAGTTGTGGGAGGCAAGTGGCCGCTGGGACGTGATGGGCGACAATCTGTTCCGGCTAAAGGACCGTAAGGGCGCCGACCATTGTCTTGGCATGACTCACGAGGAGAACATGACCGAGATTGCCCGCAAGGAGCTGCGCAGCTACAAGCAGCTACCGCAAATCTGGTACCAGATTCAGTCGAAGTTTCGCGATGAGCCGCGTCCGAAATCGGGCCTGCTGCGGGTTCGGCAGTTCATGATGAAGGACTCATATTCCTTTGACATCGATCCTGCCGGGCTGGATGTGTCTTACCAGAAACATCGCGATACTTATTGCCGGATCTTCGACCGCTGCGGGCTGAACTACCTCGTCATTCAGGCGCATTCCGGGGCGATGGGCGGATCTCAGTCAGAAGAATTCATGGTCCGCACACCTGCGGGCGAAGACCAGGTCGTCAGCTGCGCCAGTTGCAAGTACGCGGCCAACCTGGAAAAGGCTACCTCGAAACTCGAACCAGTCCCGGAACTAGCTTCCGAAGGCAATGGCAATCCGCTTGAAGTTCACACCCCGGGGCAGAAAACAATCGAACAAGTGGGGCGTTTTCTCGGAGTGTCGCCCAAGAACAAGATCAAGACTCTGGCTTTGATGATGGATTCCCACGAGGACAAGGGGAAACTGGTCCCGCGTCCGGTCGTGGTCCTAGTACGCGGCGATCATGAGCTGAATGAGGCGAAGCTCTCGACAGCTTTGGCCGGAAAAGAAACCCGGCCCATGCAGGAAGAAGAAATTCATCAGCTCTTCCGGTCCCCGGCTGGATTCTTGGGCCCGCTGGGGATCGGATGGGCCACAAGCCTTGAGGATTCGAGCAAACCGGTCCTCCTCCTTGACACCGCTCTTCAAGGGCGCACCAACCTGATCGCCGGGGCGAATAAGGAGGACTACCACGTAAAGAACATCACGCCCGGCAAGGACTTTCAGCCCACGGCTTATGCCGACCTGCGCAGAGTCGTCCCGGGCGAAGCTTGTCCGAACTGCGGCACATCGCTCCAGATGGACACGGCGGTCGAGATTGGCCATATCTTCAAACTTGGCTACAAGTACTCCGAGTCGATGGGTGCGCGCGTGCTCGACAAGAATGGCAAGGAAGTCACGCCCATTATGGGCAGCTATGGAATTGGAATCGAGCGAATTCTTACCGCTGCCATCGAGCAGAGCTATGATGAAAACGGATTCTGGTTGCCACCGCAAATCGCGCCATTTGAAATTGTCGTTACCGCTACCAATGTGTCCGACGAGAAGCTGCGCTCGACCGCAGAAACCATCGCGCAATCGCTCGAAGCCGCCGGATACGACGTATTACTGGATGACAGGGACGAACGGCCAGGGGTGAAATTCAAGGATGCTGACCTAGTGGGCATACCCTTCCGCGTCAACGTGGGCAAAAAGGTTACCGAAGATAGGGTAGAAGTGGTTCAACGCTCGACCCGTCAGAGTCAGGATGTTACGATCGGCGCAATAACGGAGTACTTCCGGCAGAATCTGGGCCCGGCGCGTCGAACCTGACCAAAACCGGTGCCTTAACTTCCTGGCGCCATGGGCGTGGGGAATGGAGCGCTATGGGTAGCATTCGGATGTTCGTCGGGATCTTGGTGATTGTGGGCGGCATCTTTGTGTCGGTGAAGCTCATCCCGCCCTATTTCAACAACTACCAATTCAATGATTGGCTTAAGGACGAAGCCACTCACGACAGTTACTCCGTCAAGACCGAGTCTGACATTCGGACGGCCGTCATCAAGAAGGCCCAGGAGTTCGACATTCCTCTGACCGAGAACGATGTTAAGGTAACCCGTTACGGGGCGCAGTACAACGGAACGGTCATCATTCAAGCTCCCTATGTCATACACGTGGACTTTCCGGGATATCCCGTGGACCTCCACTTCGACGCATCCACGCAGAACCATGGCGTGTTTTAGAGAGGTCATAGCCTAGGGTTGCGAATCCTTCTCGACACTCGCTTTTGAGGGGAATCATTTAGAATGAACGGAGGAACTCCTTCCGGAGTTCGCTCTGGAAACGATTTCCCGCGCCGCCTCATCTCACAAGCAGTGACATGAATTCGTCGGAAGGTCGCAGGGCACCCGAAGACGAGTCACATCCAAAACGTGGCGATTAAAGTTCGAATTCCGCACAGAAACGACAGCCAGGGAGGCAAGCGCGGCTTCCGCGATCCCGTATTTCGCTTCGCACTCGCGGCCTTTGCCGTGCTCGCGCTGGTGTTCGTCTCGGTCTTCTCGTTTTTCTATGTGAAGTACGATCGCATCATCGAAAGGCGGTTCAAGGGGCCAGTATTTGCGAACGCCGCCAAGATCTACGCCTCCCCGCAAACAATCTCGGTAGGAGAGAAGACTGATCTCAAAGAGATTGCCGCGGACCTGCGGCATGCGGGTTACTCGGAAAAGAGCGGCGAAGCCGCCATGGGGAGCTACCACCTTTCTGGCGGGACGCTTGAGATTCAACCAGGCCCAGGCTCCTATCACAGTCCCGAACCTGCGACCCTACGCGTGCGCGAGGGGAAAATCGAAAGCATTACCGCCGGTAATGGTTCCCAGCTGGGAGCCTATGAACTTGAACCCCAGATGGTGACGTCGTTGTTTGAAGGGGACCAACGCGCAAAGCGCCAAGTGGTCCACTACAACGAAATGCCGAAGATGCTGGTGGATGCGGTTTTGGCGATTGAGGACCGGAGGTTTTTCGAGCACAGTGGCGTGAACTTTGTGCGTTTTGCCGAAGCCGCGTGGATTGACATCACGCGTCAAAGGCACGAGCAGGGGGGATCCACCATCACCATGCAGCTTTCGCGCGGCTTTTTCCTCACACCGGAAAAGACCATGAAGCGGAAGCTGACCGAGATGCTGATTGCGACCGAACTCGAGCAGAAGTTCACCAAGCAGCAGATCTTCGAGTTCTATGCGAATTGGGTGCCGCTCGGCCAGCGCGGGTCTTTCGCCATCAGCGGCTTCGCCGAGGCATCGCGCGCCTACTTCAACAAGGACATCAAGGACCTGACGATTCCGGAAGCTGCCCTGTTGGCGGGAATTATTCAGGGACCCAGTTGGCTGTCGCCCTATCGCCATCCGGAACGTGCCCTGGCTCGGAGAAATCTTGTTCTCGACAGCATGGTCGAGACTCATGCCATCACGAAAGAACAGGCCGATAAGGCGAAAGCCACTCCGTTGAAGCTCGCGCCTCCGAATGTCGAGGCCAGCGATGCGCCCTATTTCGTGGATCTGGTCCGCGACACGGTCACCGGCAAAATGCCTGAACGCGAGATGAATGAGCAGGCCTACCGGATTTATACGACCCTTGATCCCGACCTGCAGCGCGCAGCAGCGCAGGCAGTCGATGCGGGTATCAAGCTGGTCGACGAGCAGGTGACGAAGCGGCGCAGCAAGCGGATCAAAATCGGCAAAGGCAAATACGAGACCAAGGTGGAACCCGGCCCGCAGGCGCAGGTTGCACTGGTAGCCCTGAACCCTCATACCGGAGAAGTTCTGGCCCTGGTCGGGGGAAGGAACTACGCCTTCAGCCAGTTAAACCACGCCGTAGCCAAACGTCCAACGGGATCCATCTTCAAACCATTTGTTTACGCCGCCGCCGTAAACACCGCCCTCGATGGCAGCAATCCAGTGTTCACGCCCGCCAGCATTGTGCCCGACCAACCCAACACATTTGCTTACGGCGACCAAATCTACGAGCCGCGCAATTACAAAGAGGAATATCACGGTGACGTGACCGCCCGGTACGCCCTGGCAATGTCGTTGAACAACGCCACCGTCAAACTGGCAGAAGAAGTGGGATACGACAAGGTTGCTGACCTGGCGAAATCGGCTGGAATTACCTCGGTGAAACCGACCCCAGCCATGGCACTCGGCTCTTATGACGCGACCCCGCTCGACATGGCGGCTGCCTACACTGTTTTTTCGAACAATGGCCTGCGAATTTCTCCCACGATGGTGAAATCGGTTCGAACCGCCAGCGGGGATCCGGTCCTTGATTTTCACTCTGACAGTAAACAGGTACTCGATCCCCGCGTTGCTTACGTCATGACCGACATGATGGAAGGGGTAATCAACAACGGCTTGGGCTTTTCCGCGGTGCGGGTTCGTGGCTTCAGCGCACCTGCCGCTGGAAAAACTGGGAGTTCGCACGACGGCTGGTTCGCCGGCTACACCAGCAATCTCCTGTGCGTAGTCTGGGTCGGATTTGACGACTACAGCGATTTGCACCTGAGCGGCGCGCAAACGGCAGCCCCTATCTGGACGGAATTCATGAAGAAAGCTGCGGCCCTGTCGCGCTATTCCGAGATGAAGCCTTTTTCACAGCCCTCGGGCGTGGTCGACGTCCAGCTAGACAAGCTGACCAATCTCCTGGCCACACCCGCATGCCCGGAAACTTACACTTCTGCCTTTATCACCGGGACTGAACCAACCAACACTTGTGATCAAGGCACCGGAATCAAAGGCGTATTTTCCCGCTTGCTCGGCCTAGGAAATGAACAGGCTCAGCCCCCGGGCCCTGCCACCGCTTCCCAGCAAGAGCCGCCGGAACAAAAGAAAAAGGGCTTTTTCGGCAAGATTGCTGGTATTTTTAAGGACGATAAGCAGTCCACGCCTCCGCCTAAGCCGCCGGACGCCTCGCCCCACTAGGGAACTTTCCAGACCGCGGCGGTGTCAGTGGGGATAGTGTCTGCTTAGGAGTGTGGGCCATGGATCGTCCCCTGTTCCGCGTTTCTATCTGCGTGCTCTCGCTCGCGATGGTTGTCTCTGCTGGGCGTCCAGCGTTTGGCCAGCTTTCCGAACTGGACCAGATCCAAGTTGCCCCCCCTATGCGGCAGGTGCAAGCACCCTCGCCGAGTGCCACGGCCAAAGAACTGGAAGACGAGGCCGACCGGTTGCGCTCGCAAAAGGACTATCTGGACGCCATTGATTATTTTCAGGCCGCGGTGGCCAAGACTCCCGACAACGCAGCGCTCTACAACAAAATGGGCATTGCTGAGTTGATGTTGCAGCGTTATGGAGAGGCGGGAAAGCATTTTCAAGAAGCCATTAAGCGAGACCGGAAACTCGCGGAGGCGTACAACAACTTGGGCGTAGTCCACTACGAGCGCAAGAAATACAGGGCTGCGATCAAGCAATACAAGAAGGCGGCGGAGATTTCACCCACCTCGGCCTCTTTTTTTTCCAACCTAGGGGCAGCCTATTTCGCGCAGAAAAAATTTGAGGAGGCCACCAAGGCATACGCCCAGGCGGTGAGACTGGATCCCAACATCTTTGAGCACAGCTCTCGCACCGGGATCGCTGCGCAGATGTCTTCACCCCAGGACCGCGCGCATTACTCCTACGTTCTTGCCAAGCTCTACGCAAAAATCGGAGACACCGATCACTCCCTGCAATATCTGCGCAAAGCCATGGAAGAGGGATATAAGAAGGTTGACGATGCCTACAAAGACCCTGAATTTGCCGAATTGAGAAAGGATGCGCGTTTCGCAGAGTTGATGAAAGAAAGGCCGCAAGCTCTGCCCGACTAGGCGCACTTGGCAAGGGGTCGCTTGTTGTTTGACCCCCGCGAAGGCCTTGTTTCTGAGTTCTCTTCCTCCCCACTCCCCTCGACTTGTTCTACTCACGTTTTTAGACAATCCTCGCAACTCTCCACCCAGCCCGGGGTTGAACCCTAAGCAGAAGCCAACACGCCCTCCGGCCGCCAAACCCGAGCAAGGCCCCAAGCAGCGCGGCCGGCCTGGGCGCGTTGTATTTCAGTCCAGAGCTGGCGCATTTTCCCGCGGCGCTGATATCCTTTTCTCTTTCCGCAACCAGCTTTCCCCCAGGAGGAAGAATGCCTTTTAGCCTCGAGGGCCGGGCGGCCGTCGTGTTCGGAGTCGCAAACAAGCGCAGCATTGCTTGGTCGATCGCCCAGGGTTTGCATCAAGCCGGTGCTCGGTTAGCCATCACATACCAGAACGAGCGTTTGGAGCAGGAGGCAAAAGACCTGATTCTTTCCCTCCCGGGAGCCGAAGCCTTTCAGTGTGATGTATCGCGCGATGAAGACATAGACCGGCTCTTTGCGCATCTCCAAGAGAAATATGGAAAGCTGGACGTCCTGGTACATAGCGTCGCGTTTGCTCCCCCTGAGGAACTGAGGGGCGAATTCATTAACACCACGCGGGAAGGATTCCGAATCGCACATGATGTAAGCGTGTATTCGCTCATCGCCGTGTCCCGGGCCGTGGCGCCGCTGATGACTGACGGTGGCAGCATCATCACCATGACCTACTACGGCGCGGAGAAGGTCGTGCCCAAGTACAACGTCATGGCGGTGGCGAAAGCGGCTCTGGAATGCACCGTTCGCTATCTTGCCAGCGATCTTGGCCCAAAGAAGATTCGAGTCAACGCGATTTCAGCCGGGCCGATCAAAACCCTTGCCGCTCGTGGGATTTCGGGACTGGGCGAGATGCTGAAAGCCCATGCTGAGCGCTCGCCCCTACGTCGCAACGTAGACGTGAAGGAAGTTGGCGATACCGGCGTGTTTCTGGCCTCCGAAGCGAGTTCTGGAATCACCGGCGAGACCATCTACGTCGATTGCGGCTACAACATTATGGGCTTCTAGCTGGTCCACAGCTTGGGAACCCAGGGCGGGCGAGCTGCCGTTCCTCGCCTGGCTGCGCGCGGGGTCGCTGAAGGCTAGGTCTTCTCCGCCAAATAGGATTCTTTGTACCCTAGGTAGTTGTTGGCGTATCGCAAAATGGCCGCCTGGTCCTTCTCCTCAAGGATGCGGTGGAACTTTCCGGGAAATCCAAGCCACAAGGATCCGGGCTCCACAATCGTCTTCTCCGGAATTAACGTGCCGGCGGCGATGATCGAACCTGCCCCAATCAGCGCTCCGTTCAGAATGACCGCACCCATTCCGATGAGGCATTTGTCTTCGATCCGGCATCCGTGGAGAGTGACGTTGTGCCCCACGGTCACATATTCCCCCACATACACTCCATACTGCTCTTTCATGCCGTGCAGAACAGTGCAGTCCTGAATATTGGAATACGCTCCGATGCGTATCTCGTGCACATCGCCACGCACCACTGCGTTCATCCACACGCTGGCGTGCTCCCCAAGTACGACATCGCCGATAATCTGCGCCGACTCATCCACGTAGCACGAGGCCGGAATTGTTGGCGAAATTCCTTTGTAAGGACGGATCATCTCTCTCTCGGCAACGACGAGCTGAAAACTGAGGGCTGCTAAGCGGCAGCTGAATTTTCGATCCTACCAAATTTCCCTTTTTTGGAACGCTCCCGCGAACGGTCGAGCCACCCGCCAAAAGGCTACTCCCTGCACCAAGAAAGGTGCAATTTTGCCGTCGCAGGCGCCCTGCGAAGAGAGGCCTTGCGAACGCCAAAAACGCCTTAGAAATTCGATATAGTGCTTGACTTTAACTCGCCTTCTTGCAATAACTAACAAGTCCACGCAGGACCGGTTTGGGGGTGTAGTTTCGTTGGCTGAAGTCAGATTGCAGGAAGGCGAATCGCTGGAAAATGCCCTGCGTCGCTTCAAGCGGAAGGTGCAGCAAGAGGACATCATCAAGGAAGTAAAACGTCACTCCTTTTACCTGAAGCCCGGGGAAAAGAAGCGGGTGAAGGAAGCACTGGCGCGCAAGCGCAGCCGCAAGAAAGCACGGAAAGAACAGGAATAACCCGAAAAGGCCCCACCCGAGCGTTGTGGCCCAAGCCTTACCTATAGCTGAGCGCCGCGCCTCATCGTCCAAGCATCTCCGCACACTTCCCCGTGCGGCCGGGCCGAACCCAGGGTAGCAGTCCAATCAGGGGGCGAGAAAACGTGCTCGCGTATTTGTGTGTTCCCGCGCAGCACCGGAGCAAGGAGCTCGCATGCAATTCCAGGATAGGACTTTGAAGTGCATTGATTGCGGCGGAGATTTCATCTTCACCGCGGGCGAACAGCTTTTCTTTCATGATAAGCAGTTTCGTAACGAACCCAAACGCTGCAAGCCCTGCAAAGCGAAACGCCTTGCGAATATCGGTGCGCCTCAGCGCCAGGGACACACTCGCGTCGAGACTCCCGCAGTCTGCTCGCAATGCGGCAAACAGACGACGGTTCCGTTCCGCCCGACGCAGAATCGCCCGATCCTATGTCGTGAATGTTTCCGCGACAAGAGGCAGGCGGCTTCCGCGTAGATCTTGCGTGTCACTCTAGTTTTCCGGGAATCCGGTAGAGGTATGTCGAACTGGCGCCCTGCGTGGAAGGGGGCGCCGGCATCAGCTGGCTCTGCGCTCTTTCTCGCCGGCTGAAGCATCGGGCGAAGTCGAGCGCCCACGCTCCATGAAGGTCTTCTCATCCTGCTGACGTATGAGCAGCGCCTCGATCTGACGCAGCAAATCTTGTGTCCCAATCGGCTTCACCAACAGCGACTGAACCCCGTTATTCTGCCAATCCACGTTTCGTGGAGGGTACGCAGTCAGCAACGCGGTCGCCGGGTGATAGGTCTGTTGCTTGGCGGCGCGAATCACATGAAAGCCCGCGTCATCAGTCTCCATGCGCGAGTCGGTGATCACCATGTCGTAAATGCCGTTTGCGAGCTTCTTGATCGCTTCCGCCGCCGATCCTGCAGTCTGCACATCAAACTGATTCAGTTCCAGCACCGCCTTCAACGTCAGCAGCACCGTAGCATCATCATCTACCAGCAGGATCCTGCGTTTCATCGAAACCTCAAAAAGACGCGCGCCTTACGATCCGGCGTCTCCCGCAACGAGTGTTGTATATACGCTAGTATATGAGCGTGTCCAGCTTTTACGTAGAAAATTTCGGTTGCCGCGCCACCCAGGCCGACGGGGCGGCCATCGAGCGGCAATTCCGGGATCGGGGACTGGACCGTGCCGGCGCCCCGACTCGAGCTGATTACGTAGTCCTTAATACCTGCGCAGTAACTGCCGCCGCTGAACAGGACGCCCGCGCCGCTATTCGCCGCATCCGGCGCAGTAACCCAGATTGCAAAATCGTTATCACGGGATGCTATGCCCAGCGCGCACCTGGTGAAGTCGCTGCTCTTCCTGGCGTTTCGCAGGTGATCGGCAACTCTCACAAACACACTCTGGCACAGATCGCGCTCTCCGGAAAGTCAGAGACTCACATCGCGCAAAATCGGAAGTTCATTCTCGCTTCGGATTTGGAAAGCGGCTCAGCCGTGGCCCGAGAGAGCACAATCGACGCCCCGCCGAACGTGTCGAGCAGTGCGTACCCTGCGGAACAGTTCGAGACCGGGCGTTCGGAAATCTTCGTCTCCGATATCTTTGCCCATACTGAGCTGCTCGCCGCACCCGTCTTCGATTCGGCCAACGAGCGCACCCGTCCCAACCTGAAAATTCAGGACGGCTGCAATAACCGCTGTTCGTTCTGCATTATTCCATCTCTTCGTGGTCGCAGCCGCTCTTTGCCAACCAATGCGGTGGTCAGGGAAGTGAACGATCTCGTTTTTGCCGGCTATCGGGAAGTCGTTCTCTCCGGCATCAATCTTGGCCGTTGGGGGCGGGATCTATCAGGCCAGGCCTTGCCAGGCCATCGCCCGCCAAGATTTGAGGATCTGCTCCGGCTTATCCTCGCCCACACCCGAGCCGAAAAACTCCGTATCTCCTCGGTCGAACCCATGGACTGGACCGAGTCCCTAATCCGTCTGGTAGCCGAATCGGGGCGAATAGCCAAACACGCGCACCTTCCCATGCAATCCGGCAGCGACAGAGTCCTTCGCCGTATGCACCGCAAATACCGCCCCTGGCATTACCGCGAGAAGATTAACAAAATTCACGCTGCCATGCCTGATGCCGCAATCGGCGCGGACGTGATGGTTGGGTTCCCGGGTGAAACAGATGCCGAATTCGAAGAGACGCGCGGCATGATCGAGGATCTGCCCTTCACCTACCTGCACGTCTTTACTTTCTCCGCGCGCCCAGGCACTCCAGCCGCGAACATGCCGGACCAGGTCCCGGTGCATATCTCCCGCGAACGCAATCGCGTGCTTCGCGAACTCGCCGCCAAGAAGAAGCTCGCCTTCATGCGGGGCTTCATCGGCCGCGAACTTGAGGCGATATCCCTGAGCACCCCATACGAAAATGCCAGCGGTGAGTGGACCGAGGCCCTCACGGACAATTACTTGAAAATGCGTTTGCCCGGGAAGCGGCGCCCGAATCAATGGTTGATGACGCGGGTGCTTGCCGTCGAAGACGGAACCTTGGTGGCAGTGGCCGGAGAGCCGGAGCGAGCGCAACAATATCGCCCCGGGTGCGAGTCCCATTAGGGCCAATCAAGACTCAAGAATTACAAATTTTGATTCCTGCAACGCGAAACAGCTGTCTCATACAACATATGCAAACATCCGAAGCGGACGTCTGGCCGAAGCGAACCAACTTCTACTTCCTTGCCGTTTTCCTACTCGCTTTCGCTCTTCCAGTGGCGCAAAGCCCGCACCTCGCGGCCAATCTGCCTCCCTACCTTGATCCACTGCCACAGGACACCGGCAGTGCCGGCCTCAAACAAACCCTTCGTCGCCTGCAAAATACCGGCCGCCTGATGATGGTCACGGCTCATCCCGACGATGAAGACGGAGGTGTTCTGACTCTGCAGGCGCGCGGCCACGGCGTGCGCACCGTACTGATGACCCTTACCCGGGGAGAAGGCGGGCAGAACGAACTCGGCAGCGGCCTGTTCGACAAGCTCGGCTTGATTCGCACCCTGGAACTCCTCGCCTCCGATCGTTACTACGGAACCGAGCAGCGATTCTCCCGGGTTGCCGACTTCGGCTTCTCCAAAACTCCGGAAGAAACATTTCAGAACTGGGGAGGCAAAGACGTTCCGCTCGCTGACATGGTGCGCGTGATCCGAACTTTCCGACCCGACGTTCTGGTCGCTCGTTTCTTCGGCACCGATCGCGATGGGCACGCCCATCATCAAGCATCGGCAGTGTTGACGAAAGAAGCTTTCCGAGCGGCCGCGGACCCGAACCGCTTCCCCGACCAAATCCAAGAGGGCCTCGAGCCGTGGCAGCCAAAGAAGCTTTACATCGGCAATGTCTGCCCATGGCGCGCCAACACCTGCCAGGATGAAAACTGGACCGTGCGTTTCGATACGGGCGAAGTGGATCCCTTGCTTGGCATGTCCTATCTGCAGATGGCAGCCAACGGTCTTGGTCACCAGCACACGCAAGGACACTTCGATTACACCGTCAATCCCGGCGCGCACTACGCCTTCTACAAGCTCGTGGACTCTGCCCTGCCGAAGACGACCGACGATAAGGGCCACGAAAAGGATTTCTTCGACGGGATCGACACCAGCTTCGTGAGCCTTGCCGCTCGTTTGGGAGCCGAGCAGAACAAGATTCCCTGGTTTCGTTCGGCAATGAGCAAAGTTTCTGGTCAGGTGAGCGATTCGGTGGGCGGCCTCTCCGCAGTGCTCGAGGATTTGGATGCAATCGAATATCGCCTCCAGGATTCAGAACTCACGCCGTCCTCAAAAAGCGCAGCCCTCGAATATGTATCCTACGTGGACGAACAAACCGCCCACGCCCTCGATCTCGCTCTGGGTCTCACCCTCGAGGCCGACGCCGTACCGCCTCAAGCACCGGGTGGCCCTCCACCTCGCGAGAAGGATTCCTTTGTCAGCGTATCGCCAGGGCAAAAGTTTCAAATCGTGGCAAAGCTCCACAATCCGTCCAAGTACTGGCTTACGATTCAAAGCGCAGGCCTGGATCATTCCGATTGGGTTTTGAAGTCACAGGCTGAGCAGGTCACGATTGCCCCCGGCGAAGATTACTTCGCCAACTTCCTGGTCGAAGTTCCCGCAAATGCCGAGCTGAGTCGTCCGTTTTGGCGACGCGAGAACCCTCTCACAGACGGTGCGAATCAGGTCGATCGGCGATATGCAACCCTGCCATTGCCACCCGCTGCGCTAAAGGTTGAAATCGTCTATCAGTTGGCGGGCCACAAGGGCTTACATTCCCCTGCTCCGGATTTCCTCAAAAGGCGGCGCAGCGGAGAACCTGACACCGGCAGAATTTCCGCACCCATCATCGCACCCTATGTCGACGATCATGGCGTGACCCGCAAACTGCAATTGGGTGTCACGCCGGCATACTCGCTGGCGCTTGAACCGAGCGAACAAGTGGTTCCTACCTCAGATGGAAAAACCACCACCGCAAAACTCAGCGTCGGTTCGAATCTAGCCGTCGTAGATCCAGGACAGTTGCGCCTGGAAGTGCCGCCGGGCTGGCAGGCTGACCCCTCACGACAGCCGGTGGATCTGTTGCATCGCGGCGACAAGCAGGCGTTTTCTTTCAGCGTGGTTCCTTCGAAATCGGTTGCCGGCCGCTCCGATCTCGAGGCAGTGCTTGCAGCGGGCGGCAAAAGTTACTCCGAAGGCTACGAACTCATTACCCGCGATGACATCGGTTCGTTCTACTACTACTGGCCGGCCGTCCAGCACGTCAGTATCGTGGACGTGAAGGTTCCCTCGAATCTCAAGGTGGCCTACATTCAGGGTGCGGGTGAAGACACGCCCGTCGTACTCGCGCAAGTCGGACTGAATCTCACGGTTTTGCCGGCAGAAAAGCTCGCAGCCGAGGATCTTTCGCAATTCGGCAGCATTGTCCTGGGAGTTCGCACCTACGACACGCAAAAGGATGTCGTGGCCAACAATGCCAAGCTGTTAAAGTTTGTTGAAAATGGCGGAACGTTGGTGGTCGAGCACAATAACGACATTGCCAACTTCAACAGCAGCCACTTCACACCCTACCCAGCCGAACTCGGACGGTCGCGCGTTTCTGTCGAGCAAGCACCGGTCAAAATCCTGCGGCCCGATGATTCCGTGTTTCATTACCCCAACGAAATTACGCAAAAGGATTTCGACGGCTGGGTGCAGGAACGGGGGCTGTACTTCATGAATTCCTGGGACAATCATTTTCAGCCGCTGATCTCGTGCCACGATCCGAACGAGCCCGACCAAGAAGGCGGCTTGCTGATCGCGAAGTATGGCAAGGGCACCTACATTTACAGCGGATATTCATTTTATCGCCAGCTGCCGGCAGGGGTGGCTGGTGCAGTGCGGGTGTTCGTGAATCTAGTCAGTGCGGGGCATGAGCATTAGCAGTGAAAAGTACACAATGCGCAAAGTTCGCGGTGGTCGCTGTGCTGCTCAGGACGCGCAACCATGATGTGCAGCTAAGTCAATGTCCATTTCTCCCCAAGCCGGCTCTTCCAAGCTGATCCGAGGTATTGGTCTGGGCACCGCGACCGCGCTGAATATGATCGACATGATTGGCGTCGGTCCGTTCATCACCATGTCTCTTGTCGTCGCCGCCATGGGAGGCCCTCAGGCCTTGCTGGGTTGGGTTCTCGGCGCCCTGCTCGCAATTTGCGACGGCCTCGTCTGGGCCGAACTCGGAGCCGCCATGCCGCACGCGGGTGGATCCTATGTCTATCTCCGCGAAATCTACGGACCGCGTCGCCTCGGCAAACTGGTTTCATTTCTCTTCATTTGGCAGCTCTCCTTTAGTGCGCCTCTCTCGATCGCATCCGGTGCAATCGGTTTTGCCAAATACACCGCCTACATCTTTCCGTCGTTGGAAGTGCAATTCGTCTCTCGCGAATGGAACCTCCACCTACCGCTCCTGGGAAACCTTCAGCTTGGATGGGCTGTAGCCGGCACCACATTTCTCGCACTCGGAATCGTACTCATTGCCATACTGTTGCTTTACCGGCGCATCACCCAGATCGGCAGAATCTCGCGTTATCTATGGCTGATCGTGATGGCGACGATCGCCTGGATCATCATTGCTGGCCTCACCCATTTCAACGCCGCACGCGCGTTCAGCTTTCCTCCTCACGCCTTTTCGTTGTCGGGCAACTTCTGGCTCGGGCTCGGAGCAGCCATGCTGATTGCTACCTACGATTACTGGGGCGCATACAACGTCTGCTTTCTTGGGGATGAATTGAAGGACCCAGGCCGCACGATTCCGCGCGCTGTCCTGCTATCCATCGTCCTCGTTGCCGGTCTATACATGTTGATGAACCTTAGTGTGCTAGGCGTCATGGATTGGCATGAGGTGATGGGCGCTGCCCAGGCCAACAACAAGCTCTACGTGTTCTCCACGCTCATGCAGAGGATCTACGGCGACTGGGCCGCGAACTTGATAACCGCCCTGATCATGCTCACCGCATTTGCCTCTGTCTTCTCGCTCATTCTCGGCTACTCGCGGGTTCCCTATGCGGCCGCACTTGACGGCAACTACTTCAAAATCTTCTCGCGCGTTCACCCGACCTACCAGTTTCCCCACGTTTCACTCCTTGCACTCGGAGGAGTGACTCTGCTTTGTTGCTTCTTCCGCCTCGCAGACGTAATCTCAGCGTTGGTTGTGATCCGCATCCTGTTGCAATTCCTGCTGCAATCCATCGGTGTCATCGTGCTTCGCATTCGCCGCCCTGACATGCCCCGCCCGTTCCGAATGTGGCTCTACCCCGTTCCTTCCCTACTCGCGATTCTGGGCTTTGCATACATCGTGATAAAGCGGCCCGATGCGCTCAAGCAGATTCGCTATGCTGCGGTCATTCTGCTGGCTGGCCTGGTCCTATACTTCATCCGCGCGAAGCGCAATCGTGATTGGCCATTCGCGAAAGTGGCAGTTGCCCCCGCAGAGGTCCGCGCAAGCTGATGGCCGACTCGATCCCAACTCCGCTCCCGGGCACACGCCTCAATGGCTCTGCATGGTCGCCGCTACGCGAACCGCTTTTTCGCTCTCTGTGGCTTGCTGCCGTCATCTCCTACACCGGTCGCTGGATGCAGAACGTAGGCGCAGGTTGGTTGATGACACAACTCACCATGTCGCCCTTCAAAGTCAGCATGGTCCAAGCCGCCATGACGTTGCCGGTCTTTCTTGTAACCCTGCCTGCGGGAGCGTTGGCTGACATGGTGGACCGCCGCCGTTTCCTTCTAGTCACCCAAAGTTGGATGGTGGGCGCGGCAGCACTGCTTGGGATATTCACTCTACTCGGTTGGGTGACTCCCGGCGTCGTGCTTGTTTTTACCTTCCTCCTCGGCCTCGGTGCCGTGGTGAACGATCCCGCATGGCAGTCGATCGTTCCCGAAGTCGTTTGTGCTGAAAACCACGCCGCTGCCGTTGCCCTGAATTCCGCCGGATTCAATCTTGCCCGAGCCGTGGGTCCCGCCATCGGCGGCGTCGTAATCGCCGCCACAAGCTCAGGAATTGCGTTCCTCATCAACGCCGCATCGCTTTTTGGCGTCATCGTTTTCCTGCTCCGGTGGAGGCGCCCCGACTTCCAAAAAGCCCACTCGGTGCGCATGCTGGAATCCATGAAAGCAGGCTTCCGGTACGCTCGCTCCGCGCCGATTGTGCATTGCGTTCTGGTCCGCACCGGCGCATTCAGTGTTGCTGCGAGTTCTCTTCTCGCGTTGCTGCCATTGATTGCCCGAACCAGTTGCGAATACGGCGCTACCGGATATGGCCTCCTCCTCGGATCATTCGGCTTGGGCGCCCTTCTCGGAGCGGCTTTTCTTCCACGCATGCGCGATCGATTTTCGGTGGACGGGGTCGTTGCCACCGCAGTCGTCCTCTTCGCCCTGATGACGTTTGCCGCCGGCCGGGTGCATATTTTCAACTGGTTGCTCCTCATTCTGTTCCTGAGCGGGACTGCTTGGATCGCCATCCTCGCTTGCCTCAACGTCGCCGCCCAGACCATGTCTCCCCCATGGTTGCGTGCCCGCACCCTTTCGATGTACTTGCTGATTCTTCAGGGAGGAATGGCTATCGGCAGTGCCCTTTGGGGAGCACTGGCGACAAAGTACGGGGTCCCGACTACAATGCTTCTTTCCTCTCTGGCATTAATCGTGGGGCTGGCTACAGTTCGCAGGTACCCGTTGCATTCCAGCGAACTTGAACTCGCGCCATCCGTCGTGCGGGACTGAGAGAATCGGGTGATCGATCGAACGATTTCTCTTAATTGGGTAACTTCGCAATTGGGAATGGAAGTACTCGGGGATTTTCAATTTCCCAATTACCAAATTTCCCAATTACTTATTCTCAACTTTCAGGACAGGAGACAACATGCGCAAATTCAGTTCACTGCTTGTCACTCTCGTCGTACTCCTAACGGTTGCTACCGCATCCGCTCAAATGACCCCACCTCCTCCGGCCAAAACGCCGGGAGAGGCAATCAACGCGGTCCTTGGCATTGCGGAGGGCGAATTCGTCAGCGCTGCTGACGCGATGCCCTCTGATAAATATGATTTCGCTCCCTCCAACGGCGAGTTCAAGGGAGTTCGTACCTTTGCGCAACAGGTAAAACACGTGGCCGCGACCAACTACATTTTCGGCGCGGCAATCTTGAACGAGAAACCGCCCGTCGACACCGGTGGGGAGAGTGGCCCGGACTCAGTCAAGAGCAAAGCGGACGTTGTGAAGTTCCTAAAGGACTCTTTCGCCTACCTGCACAAGGCCGTGGCATCGATTGACGCGACCAACCAACTGGAGACAGTTGATCTTTTTGGGATGAAGCTGGCGCGCGGGAGCGTTGGCGCGTTCTCCACCGCACATCCCTTTGACCACTACGGACAGATGGTCGTGTACCTGCGCATGAACGGCATTGTGCCCCCGGCAAGCCGTCCACAGCCAGGGAAATAGGACGGCTTGATCGGGTGATTCCAATATCGGGTGATTTTGGATCACCCGATCACCCCATCTCCCGACTCCTCTTGCTTATCAGCCTGACTTTCCGTAGCATCGATCTTGAGAGCCGGCCTACCAGGTTGGTGATGGCGGTAACCGATTTTTGAACCAACACCTGAATGAACGGGGGCCCCACTCGAACTAAGATCCGGTGTGCCATGCTCCGCCATGCGGAGACGCCTAAAGGGTCTCGGGGGG
>Ga0157378_10000132_pt1 | contig 71918 bp, 59 predicted proteins | sample M65metaG_FD_115309 | JGI IMG/M metagenome (GOLD analysis project Ga0157378, IMG submission 115309) | Miscanthus rhizosphere microbial communities from Kellogg Biological Station, Michigan, USA - M6-5 metaG | ecosystem: Host-associated > Plants > Roots > Rhizosphere > Soil | place: USA: Michigan... | reverse complement strand
TCTTTGGTGGAATCTTCAGCCGAGATTTCTACCAGGCCAAGATTAGTTTCGGAATCGATCAATCCGGGATAAACCGTCATGCCGGTCGCATCAATTACGCGGGCATCTTTTGGGATGGTTACCGATGCGTCAGGCCCAATGGCCGCTATTTTCCGGCCGGACATCACAATTGTTCCCTTTTCGATAGCGCCATGCGTGATGGTGAGAAGCTTCCCGCCTTTCAGTGCGATCGGGCAGGCGGGGCAATCCTGGCTGGAGGCTTTTTTTCCCGCTGCACGAGTTTGTGAAATTGCCGGGAGCGCAAAGTTGAGCAGAAGAGCAAAGCCAGCGACCAACGACCCATAGCCAAGGACGGTGCTCTTCATTGCGCTCCCTCATAGTGCGGCATGCCATAACCAGGCAGCGAGCGATCGAAGTATGTATCGCCGTCGATCAGAACTTTGTTAGGAACGCCATAGCTGGAGAGCGGATAGCCGTCCCAGATAACGAGGTCAGCGTCTTTGCCGGTGTCGATGGAGCCGACTTTGCCGTCGACGCCGACGATCCAGGCTGCATTCAGAGTAATCATCTTCAAAGCTTCTTCTTCAGTGGCTCCGCCGTAGCGCATCGTCTTGGCCGCTTCCTGATTCAGGCGGCGGGCGAAATCACCGGAGTCGCTCTTGATCGCGACCTTCACACCCTTGCGCATGGCGATAACTGCGTTCCATGGGATGGCATCCCAGGCTTCGTTCTTGTATCCCCACCAGTCGGCGAAGGTGGCAATGCCCGCGTTTTCCGCGGCGAGCTTTTCAGGGACTTTGTAAGCCTCCAGCGCGTGATGGAAGGCGTGAACTTTGTATCCGAACTCTTTGGCCATGGCCATTTCGGTGATGAATTCGTCGGCGCGGTAGCAGTGAATCTGTACCAGCAGCTTGCCTCGCAGCACGTCGGCCAAAGCTTCCAGTTTCAAATCGCGCTTAGGGGACTTCGCGTCTTTGTCCCCGGCTTTTACTTTGGCATCGTAGGCGTCCCATTCGTGCATGTAATCCTGGGCTTCGGTAAGTGCTTGCCGCTGGACTGCGAAGTTGCCCATGCGGGTAGAGGGAAGCTGGTCCTTGCCGCCGTAAACGCGTTTTGGATTTTCGCCGCTGGCAAATTTTATTGAGCGGGGAGCGCCGGGGAAGAGCATGGCGTCGCGACCGGCTCCGTATTTGTGCTTGATGACGATGGCCTGGCCGCCAATCATGTTGGCGGAGCCGTGCAATAGCATCGACGTGGTGACGCCTCCAGCCAGAGCTCGGTAAACGGCCTTGTCCTGGTAATCGAAGGCGTCGATCATCATCATCTGCGGCGTGATCGGGCTGGTGGCTTCATTCACGTCATCATCGAGCGCGATGTGGGAGTGCGAGTCAATGATTCCCGGTGTCAGGTATTTTCCACCCGCATCGATAACCGTGGCGCTTGCGGGTGAGCCGACGTCCTTGCCGACAGCCACAATCTTCCCGTCCTTTATGTAAACACTGCCGCCCGGAATATTGCCGTGGGTGACGGTCATCACAACGGCATTCTTGATCAGGATTTCGTTATGGATGGGCGGCGCGGATTGCGCGGCCGCCAGCCAAAGAAAGCCTGGAAAAACCATTACTGCGAGAAGGCATCGCAACATCGGGAGTCTCTCCTCAAAACAGGAAACGAGATTGTAGTGACCGGGCTAAAGCTTGGCAATAAGAAGGTGTTCCATAGCGGCGTGAAGTTGGGATCATTCGAGTTCGGTGGAGAAAGGCTTATCCATCATTCGCACCTAAGTTTCACTATTGTTCGCGTAGAGTTCTCATCGGATCAAGACTGGCCGCGCGCAGAGCCGGAATCAAGGAGGCGGCCATCGAGACCGTAAAGAGGGTGGGGGTAACGGCGAGAAAAACCCACTGATCGAGGACAGTGACTTTGAATAAAAGTTCCTCCAGCAGCCGGCTAGCAAAAAACGACGCCACTGCTCCGCACAACATTCCCATGCCGGCGAGAATCGAGCCACGCTTTAGGATCAAGCGCAATACATCAGAGCGCGAGGCTCCCAAGGCCATTCGAACACCGAGTTCGCGTCCTCTTTCGGCGACGACGAAAGACAGTACCGCATAGAGGCCAATGGCGGAGAGAAACAACGCCATTCCCGCAAAGACAGAAACCACCCAGGCCTCAAACCGAGGCTGGCCGTTTGCGTTCAAGAGTTCGGAGGAGAACGTTCGATACCCGAACAGCGGCGCACCTTGGTCCATTCCCGCCACAATTTTCCGTGCCGTTTCTTCGTAGCTGAAGGGATCACCCTTGACTTTCATGACGATCATTGTCCGCTGATGGCTGGGGTTCTGAGCATATGGCAAATAGAACTCCGGGAGATAAGGTTCAAAGTTATCGTCGTTGCGCGTGTCTCCGACTATGCCAACGATCTGCCTTCCCAGAACCGGTTCATTGGTGTCGGGAAATGTTGGAGTGAAGTAGTGCCCGATCGGGTCCGAGCCGGGGAAATATTTAGTGGCGAAAGCGCGGCTGATGATGGCCACTGGTGTGGATTTTGCATTATTGTCATTCGCAGTAAAGGTCCGACCTCGCAACAACGGGATGGAAAGGGTCGCGAAGTAGCCGGGTTCTGTTACGGCACCCACCGCTGCGGGCAGATTATCTGGCGAATTTACCTGCCCCGCAATCTTCATCTCCGTCCAGTTCGAATATGCCCAGCGAATCGGCAGCGGGTGGCCGGCGCTGACCATTTCTACTCCCGGAATCGTGGCCAGTTGCGGAAGCAGCTTGTCAATGAAGAGGACCTTTTCGCTGCCGGTAAACCGTTTGTTGGTCAGCGCCACGTCGAAGAAAACAGTGCGCTTCATATCAAAGCCGGGGTCTATCGCTAACATCTTCACCAGGCTGTGAACGAGTAGTCCGGAGCCCACGAGTAAAGTAAAACCCAGAGCTATCTCGCCGACCACCAGGGTGTGATGAAGGCGATTGCGGTGGCGCCCGGCAGTCGCGTTGGATCCTCCGTCCCGCAGGGACTCGATGGGGTCGAGCCGTGACATCCGTAGCGCGGGCACCAAGCCGAAAACCAAAGTGGTCAGCCCTGAAAGCAGGATGGCGAAGGCCATCACGCGCCCATCAATTTCGATGGCGAAGGTGCGGGGCAGATTGTGGGGAAGAAATTGCACGCAACTGCGTAGCAGGATGGCTGCGGCCGTGATACCTCCCATCCCCCCAAGAACCGCCAAAATCGAAGACTCCACAAGCAGCTGGCGCACCACCCTCACCCGCGTCGCTCCTAGCGCGGTTCGCAAAGCCAACTCTCCCTTGCGGCTACTGGATCGGGCCAGCAGCAATCCCGCTACGTTTGCGCTCCCGATGAGCAATACCACTCCTACCGCCGCCAACAAGATCAGGAGCGGCTTTCGGGAACCTTCGACGTTCGCCTCCAGCAAAGGATTAACCGCGACCCCAAGCTGTTGGCGAATCTCCGAGTATTCTTGCGCCAAGCCCCGCTGGATGGTGTTCAACTCGGCATCCGCCTGTTCGCGCGTCACCCGCGGCTTTAGTCGGCCCACCACAGATAAGAGATCGTCATTTCGCTTCGCGGTGAACGGGAACTGGCCTTCCCTCTCTATCGCATTCGATGCCCAGAAAAGAGCCGGTTCGTCGAGAGGGTAGTGAAAGCCGGCAGGCATCACTCCCACGATGGTCAACGGCTCGTCGCTGATCTTGACTAACTGGCCGATTGCATTTGGCGACGACGCGAAATCCGACACCCAGAGTTCGTGGCTAAGAATTACCACTCGATGTCCAGGCAATTCCTCCTCGGGGAGGAAGTTGCGGCCCAGCGCAGGCATGACCCGAAGTGTGGGGAATAAATTGGCGGAAACGCGGCCCCCCGGCAGCACGCGAGCGCTGGAGCCATCCATCTTGGAGTAAAGACGGTTTATCCAATTGCAGGCAGCCAGAGATTCGAAGCTTCGCGCCTGCCGCTGCCAATCAAAATAATTCGGGTAAGAGTCGCCGTTGGTTTCTGCCGCAGCAGGATCAGTGACTCCCCGTGGAAAGTTCAGAGTGTTGATCGCGACCAGATTTTCAGCCTGGGGGTACGGCAAAGGCCGGAGCAAGATTCCGTCAACCAGGCTGAAGATGGCGGTGGTGGCGCCGATGCCGAGGGCCAGCGTCAGGACCACGGTGGCGGCGAAACCGCGGTTGCGGCCAAGTTGGCGGACCGCATAGGTCAGATCTTGCACCACGCTGGAAAACATGGCGAGATTCTGACATGGTTTTTGTGAGCGCCGAGGTTAGTTTTCCGAAAGGATCGACTGGGTATACGGCCAGGCATTAACCACGGAGTCACACAGATACGGAGTCAATCTTTATTGCTTTTCTCCACGTCTTCGAGTCTCGCGGTAATGCGCTACTTGAAGTGCAGTGCCGCTTCACTCTCTTTGATCGCGCCCTTCGCTGCTCTTACCTTGGGCACGGCGTACTTGGGCTTGATTTCGTGGCAGCCGTGTTCACAATAGACGCCGCCCAGCGCTGACTCCGGTTTAGGCATCGGGGAATTAACCGCGATCTCGCGCTCGGCTTCGATTTCTTTTTCTACTCCTGCAATCAGCGCTTTGTTCTCATTCGGCGTCAGCCACTTCTTGGTGTTGACCAGATAATTTTCAAAGCGGCTGAGGGGGTCGCGCCGTTTCCAGTACCCGAGCATAGCCTTCGGGACATAGTCGGCGCCGTCGTGGATGGCGTGTCCCTTCATGCGCATCATTTTGGCTTCAATTAATGTAGGGCCCTCGCCGCGGCGGGCGCGTTCTACCCCGTCGCGAGCGGCGTCATAGACCTGGCAAGCATCGGTGCCATCGACGATCACGCCGGGAATGCCATACCCGATGGCGCGCTCGGCAAGGTCTTTGACTTTGTATTGCATCTCCGACGGGGTGGAGTACGCCCAGAGATTGCTTTCCACGAACAGCACTAAGCCGAGATTTTGTACGGCGGCCAAGTTGATGCCTTCGTAGGTCACGCCGGTGGATTGGCCCCCGTCTCCGATATAGGTCATGACGGCAACGTTGCGTCCCTGCATGCGCGCGCCTAAGGCCACTCCCGCCATGACGGGGATCAGATCTCCCAACATCGAAATGGGCGAAACCATGTTGCGTTCGTAGATGTCGCCGAAGTGCGAGGTGCCGTCGCGCCCCTTGGTCGGGGAATCGGCTTTCGCCATGTACTGCATCATGGTGTCGCGGGCTTTGAAGCCGCGGACCAGGAGCGACCCCTGGTTGCGAATCATGGGAGCGAACCAGTCGTCTTTACCCAACGCATAGGCGGAGGCGCAGGAGCAGGCTTCTTGTCCCAAGCCGAAATAAACGCCGCCCACAACCTTCCCCTGTTTGTAGAGATTTTCTAGCGCCGTCTCCATCTTGCGATTCATGAGCATGAAGCGGTAAATCTCGATCGACTGCTGCTTGCTCAAGTATTTCGACTCGCGGATAGGTGGAGCGGGTGTGTTCAGATCCCCGATGATTTCGTAGCGAACGGTTTCGTGGTCGCGGCTTTGCGCGACCTTGAATGCCGGCTTTTCCAGGCGCGTATCGGGGATCGAGAAGGTGCGCTGCTGAGGGTTAACCGGCGCGGCAGCCCGTTGAGCATGGTTGCCATTGGACGAAGACTTGGGCTTATTGTTTTTGTTCGTCGCCATACGGGACACCCATAGATGCTAACGCGATTGCCCGCCCTTGGGCTAGAGCACGAAAGCTTCTGCCATCGTCGCGACAAAGCTGGGCATCAGGCCAACCAATTTCCCTTGCCCGTGTTGTCGCTGGACTCTGCCAACCGAAAGGTGCTCAAACTACGCCAATGTCGAAGATCTGCCGAAGTCCGAACTGCTTTCGTAGTAGGTCAAGGTGCGTTTAACGAATGTCGACGGCTGGAATGTCCCATCAGGGGTCGGGCGATAGGAAGTTGTCTTTTCGGTCCAGTTTTTCTGCTGGTCGTACCCATACCCATAGCGGACCTCGGAGTAGGAAGCCACGGCGGTGGGGCTCGTCGTATCGGTCGCTCCGTCAAAGCGCGTGCTCCGCGTAATTTCTGACTCTATGTCTCCGTGGTCGTTGTAAGTTGTCTCTATCTCATCTTCCCAGTTTAAGATTCGGCGACGCGTAAGGTTGACGCGGCCATGAGCGTCGTATCGGTAGGAAACCGCGTTCGGTTCGGACGGATGTCTTATCACCTTTGAAAGTTGTGTACGTAGTTCAGACTGTAATTGGTCTGCGGAAAGACCCGATTCTTTCAACATCCTTCCAACGACTTCCGGTGGCACCATCATCGCAAGGTTGTCCAAAACCTGCTTTTCTTCTGTGACGTTCCCTTGGGTGTCATATGTTCGGAGGGTCCGGCCAACCAAGTCGCCCGCGGCATTACGCACTTGAACCTCCGTGGGTCGATCGAACTCATCATGGAGAGTGGTCGCGCTTCCTCCTCCCGGCAGGTTCGGCGCCCTGTCGGCAGCCCCGAATGGAGAACCAGCGACTGCGACGTTGGGGCGGAAGTCATCAGCGCGCGAGATCGCAATCTTGGTTTTTCTTCCCTGCTCGTCATATCGAAAAGAAAGTGGACTGCCCGGTCGATCACCCGGGGAGATGCTCTGGAGCCTGCCCTGCTGATCGTAAGAATAGGTGGTTGTCGTGGATGTCTCCCCCTCGTTTCCCGATGCCGTCATCCGCAGTCGACCGGACGCATCATAGTCATAACGTACCGACCATTGCGAGCCCTCTGAGTTATGACTACGTGTAGCCAGTATTCGACCATCTGGATCGTAGTCGGTGATATGCACCGAATGGCTTCCCGGATAGTCCTTGCCATCGGGGCCTGTCACGCCGGGATGGCTGTACTCCTCGGTACATGCCATTACTGGGCCACGGAGATTGCCCTGTTGCCTGTCGGACATCACCAACCTGCTTTCTTCAGGCGGCTTACCCGTCGCATGCCACCAAGGTGGCTGAAGCGCACTGCTCTGCAGTTTCAAAGACACTAGCTCAGAAGCTTAGAGCGAGTCCTTTGCGCCCCAACCTCTCCTGTCGACAACGCCACCGCCCCCGTCATCACCTTCTGAAAAGCTTCCTGGAACCGTGCCATTTCCTCCTGTGTCCCGACTGTGATGCGGACGTGGTTGGGATAACGTGGCCAGACCCGTCCAACAAAAACATTCAGCTTCGCCATGGCTTCGATCGTCTCGCGGCCCGGACGCCCGGTGTCAAGCAGGAAGCAGTTCGATACCGAGGGAATATAGGAGTAATGATTGCGATCCAGCCAATCGAAGGTTCCCTGCCGAACCGTGGCGTTGATGCGGCGACGTTCGGGCACCAGCTTCGGATCCTTCATGCTAGCCAAAGCTGCGACTACTGCCGGGACGGGCATGAAATTATCTCCGCAGTGATTCAGCACCGACTCCAACAGATCGGGACGACTGATCGCGAAGCCGCAACGCAGTCCCGCCATGCCGTAGGCCTTAGAAAGCGTGCGCAACACGACTACGTCCTTGCCGGCTTTTACCAATTCAATCGCGGATGGGGTTTCGGTGAAGTGTAGGTAAGCCTCGTCTACCAGCACAACCGAGCCTCTCGGCTTGTTGTCCGCAAGGTAAGCAATCTCGCCGAGCGGGGTCAGCGTTCCGGTGGGATTGTTGGGGCTGCATACATAAAAAAGCCCGGCATCGGGAGCTGCAGCGATCATGGCTTTCGCATCGTGGGCGTAGGATTGGGTAAGCGGAACTTTCACTACGCGCGCGTTGCTGATGGAGGCAGCGAAGATCCCAGCCTCATATCCGGGGTCGGCGGTTACGTAGCTCCTTTGCGGCGAGGTAAAGGCTGTGACTGCGCCAAAAAGAGGAACGGTCGAGCCTGCGAAAAGGTGGAATGAGTCGTCCTTCAAATCTTCTAGGCCGGCAAAGGTTTTCAGCAATTCATCCACGTAACTGTCACAATAACGGCCTCCTTGCGGGATGGCGTCGGCGATTGCCTTGCGTGCTGCGTCGCAAGGGCCTAAAGGGTTCTCGTTGTAGTCGATCATCACCGCGTCTTTGGAAAGTGCCGGATGCGAGATCGGCATGCGCGCCGCCGCAGCCAGCATTGGCTCGGTCATGAAGCGTGCAGCCACCGCACTAGTCGCCGCAACTTGCAGAAATGAGCGTCGTGACAAACCTGACTTGATCATGATTCGGCTCCGGCCACGTATGTAGTTCCTGGAAATCGTTAACCACGACGCACCCTAAGGTTCACGGAGGAGTTTTCTAGGAACTTTGCCCAAGAGCATACCACCGTGTCTCTCGGTCTTGATCAGCCCCAGGCTGATTCGTCTTGCGGATGAATCTGTTTGAGTTCAGGCGGCAGGCTGAGGGGGACGCCCACTGGGGGACCGAGAAGTGCGTCAAGGCTCTCCAGCAAAAGAATTTGACTGCCGAAGACTTGGCCAAATTGGCGCGACACGGTGTTTTCTACTTCTTCCATGCTCGGCGGCTTCTGCAATTCCCGAGCCATCGAGGTGACGAGCTTGGTGGTGATGCCGCAAGGAATGATCAGGTTGAAGAAACTCAAATCGGTGGTGACGTTGAGGGCGAATCCGTGGGAGGTTACTCCACGCGAGATGTGGACGCCCAGAGCCGCGATTTTCGATTCTTCCATGCCTTCGGTCCACACCCCCGTTAGGCTGGGAATATGTTTGGTCGGAATGCCGAAGCTGGCACAGGTGCGGATCAGAACCTCTTCCAGACGGCGAACATATTCAATCGCTCCCAGTGTCTTGCGGCCCGGTTCATTTGAGGGAAACGCCCGCAGATCGAAGATGGGATAGCCAACCAGTTGTCCCGGGCCGTGGAAGGTAACGTCGCCACCGCGGTCGGATTCGAAGACTTCCACGCCTTTGCTGGCTAAGAACTCCGGTGCGGCAAGGATGTTGGCCGCCTTGGCATTGCGTCCCAGGGTGATCACCGGCGTGTGCTCCAGCAGCAACAATACGTCGCCAATCGCGCCTTGCTTGCGGAGATCAACCAAACGCTTTTGCAGGCTGAGGCCGGTAGCGTAATCGAGCCTGCCCAGCTGGAAGACCGAGATCACCAGCTAATTCTATCGTTTTTTTAGTAGAGACGTAGCTGGGCTATGTCTTGCCACGGGCCAGTCCCGGATGAGGAAGCAACTTCTCTACGTAGTTTGTCCGACGATGGTTACCGTGGTGATCTTCAAAAGTGCCGAATCGGTATTCCACAATACTGGGCGGGGCGAGGAGATTTTTTGAAGATTTTCGAGCAGTCTGTCTTTCGCCTGCGCGGGATATTGAGTCCCGCACCGTTCGCCTGCCTTCTGATTCTCGCCGGCCTCGTACCAGCAATCGCCGCACAAACCAACTCCGATTCAGAACAGCCCATTCCGATTCTTACCGGCAACGCTGGTTTCATAGCCAGCGGGGCCGGCCAAGAGCGCTATCTCACTCCACAAGTCACGCCGGTGTTGTTGTTGCCTCTGGGCGATAAGTGGCTGGTCGAAGCACGTGCAGCCTTCGAAGGCGAACTGGAGCGGGAAGAGCCAGGCGATCCTTACCGTGGCCAGGTCGGAAAAGACATCGACTACCTGCAGGTCGATTATCTGCTGAATAAGTACGCGACTGTCACTGCAGGACGTTTTCTGACACCGTTTGGAATCTACAACGAGCGACTCTATCCCATTTGGATTCGTGATCTTCAAAACGCTCCGCTGATTTTTCCCCTGGGAACAGGTTCCAGTGACGGCGTGATGCTGCGCGGGGGATTCCCGCTCAATTCCCGAATCTCGCTTAACTACGCATCTTATTTTTCAGCTTTGAGCACGGTGAACAAATTCGAAGCGGACCGGCTGGCAGGCATGCGGGCCGGATTCTTCCTGCCCGGACCGCGCATCGAAGCAGGATTTTCATTTCAGAAAGAACTGCAGGAAAGCCGACCCAACGGATTTGGATTTCATTTTGCCTGGCAACCCCTGCGGCTACCTCTGAACTTACGCTCAGAGTATGCGCGAACCAATGATGGAAGCGGCTACTGGATCGAAGGGGCGTACCGGCTGAATCAGTTGCCATTCTGGCAAAACTCCATGCGCAAGACGGAAGTGGTGCTGCGGACCCAGCAATTCTTCGCTGCACCGGGGATTGAGGAAGAAGAGGCGGAAGAGTACGGATTATTTGATGTTGACACGAAGCAGACCGAATTTGGACTGAACTACTACCTGGCGGATGGACTAAAAGCCGCGGGTAGTTTTGGGCGGCGATTCAATTCCGATGGCGACGCCAATGTTTGGACGGTAGGTATTGCGTATCGCTTCGCAATTCCACTGGGACCCACGCGATGAGGATCAAGGTTTTCATATTGACGGCAGCAATGGCGGTGGGCACATTCGTTTGCGCCGCTTCAAGACCAAGCGACCCCAACATACCAGTAGCGCGCGACGCCAACGAAGCTGAGAACATGCGCGTCGAGGGCGAGCACCGCTTCCGTTCCAACTGCAGCCGTTGTCATGCGGCTCCTCATAAGTTTCCGGCACGGATGATGGCGACGATTGTCCGCCACATGCGAGTGCGGGCGACCATCACTGACGAGGACATGCGCTACATCCTTTACTACCTGACGCAGTAGGAAGGACGACTGTGAGTCTTTGCAAGGCGACGGCGCTTCTTCTGCTAAGTTCGGCACTATCGGCTGCCGATGTGCACGTAATCGAGGTACTCGCCGACAAAGACAGCCGATACAAGATCTCAGGCCAGAAAAAGCCGGAGATTACAGTCAGAGCGGGAGAGGCGCTCCTGCTGAAGATCACGGCACGCAAGGGAAAAACCTGGAATCGCGACGGTACAATTCATGGATTTACCCTGCTGCGCGCGTCGGATCGATCCAAGGTTAAGGGATGGAACCTGGTACTGATGCCGGGCGAGCAGGAATTTGAAATGACGGCGCCCGCGGAGCCGGGAGACTACATCGTTCTCTGCACGGTGATCTGCAGTGAAGAACACGAAGGCATGAACATGAAATTCACGGTCGTGCCCTGAGGAAAAATGGATCGGAAATCAATATTGACCGCGATTTTTGCCATGGCTCTGTGCCTCTCTGCCACAAGTGCAGATAAAGAAAAGATCAAGACTTACAGCGGCGAAATTGCCGACAGCCAGTGTGCGCTGAACGTTCACTCGTTGACCCGCTCCCACGAAGAGATGCTGAAGTCGAAATCGATGGGCGGGACCTCCCGCAATTGCACCTTGTATTGCATTCAATACCTGGGAGGCGATTTTGTGCTGTCGTCCAAGAACGATGTTTTTCGTTTAGATGATCAGGACAAGGCCAAGCAATTCGCCGGAATGAAAGTCAAAATCACAGGCAATATGGACGCGAAAACCAAAATGGTGCACGTGGAGACGATTGAAGAGGAGCCGTAAGCCACGCACGACCTTGTCACTCCGTGGCGTGCCTCATTGCGGAAGCAATCTGTTCGCCACGACTCGGATCTCCTCTGTATTGCCTAATTTAAAAGGGAATTCTCCGCACGATGAATCTGTGCTCTGGAATGACGAGATCAGTGAGGGGAGACTGATGACAAGCGCCGTGCTGACAAATCAGATCAACAAGTCTTGATAGATTCTCGCGGTTTCCACATCGAAACAGACGAATAGTATTTCTTTCACTTCCTCCGAATTCGCGCGGACTTCTCTCACTGCGATCTCCGCCGCCCGCTCTTTGGGAAAACCGTAGATGCCAGTGCTGATGGCAGGAAAAGCAATGCTTCTGACCCCCAATTCCCGTGCCACCTCTAGCGAATTCCTGTAGCACGATGCCAGCAGTTCCTCCTCATGGGTATCTCCCCCCCGCCAGACCGGTCCAACCGTGTGGATCACATACTTTGCGGGGAGCTTATAGCCTTTGGTCGCTTTGGCGAATCCGGTCTTGCAACCACCCAGTTGCCGGCACTCGTTGAGCAATTCAGAACCCGCAGCCCGGTGAATCGCACCGTCCACGCCCCCGCCACCCAGCAGCGAGCTGTTGGCGGCGTTAACGATCGCGTCCACTTTCTGCGTGGTGATATCACCTTGAACCACCTGTATTTTCGCGTGCATAACGCCGTCTCAAATTTTAGGAGAAACTCCGGACGCGCCTCTAATGCTAAATAAAATTTCGCCGATAAGAGCTAGATGAGCGCTGCCGGAACCAGTCAGTCCTGCCAGCGGTCTGCCCTATCGAGCCCGTACCTCGCTTCGTGGCCCGCCAGCCCATCCTTAACACGAGAGGAGCAGGTCTTTGGCTATGAGTTATTGTTTCGGGGCGGAGTCGAGAATCATCTCCATGGCTCCGATGCCGAAGCAGCCTCGAGGAATACGCTGGATAGTTCATGCGCTTGGGACTCGATGTGCTTTGCGGTGCCCTCTTATATCAACTCATGCTTGCCAGCTAACCCGTGGACTGGCAGGCTGTATCCGAGCTCTCACCTAAACTGCATCTCCCTGAAAGCGATGTGTCTGAGGCCTACTGGAATGCCATGGAGTGGGCGCGGCGGGTGGTGAGGCGTAGGGCTTCGACGACAGGACATGGTCCTTCCGGTGGAAAACTTAAGTTACTTTGCCCTTGCGCTAGCGGGCGCGCTTCGTTACCATTTAAGTGTTCTCAGCGGCCATGCTTCCTAGCTGGCCCTCAGCGCTCTCTGGCTCCAGGCGCCAAACGATTAAAATCATTCACGACTGAGTTCCAGCCGAATTTGATTTTCGCACGCTCCGCAACCGGTGCGAAGCGAAGCGCCCTTCAGAGAAGTGGATATTTCGAGGAGTTTCGAGTCTCCCTTCGGGCAGACAAATAAGTTACGCTTCAAAAAAAGAGATAAACAAAATATGAATGCTGGACCTGGACATCCCTCCGGAGGTGGAGGAGGGAGGAACAGACGGAGGCGCTCACGCCGTCCGTCGAATCGTGGTGGTGGTCCTGGACGTGATCGGGATCGCCAACCTCAACATGGCGGAATCTATTCCGCTCCCATGGATCACAGTTACCGCGCGGCCATGTCGGGCAACGGCGCCCGGCCAGGCCGGCAACGGCCCGGCTTTGCCCCTTCCTACGCGCCGGTTGATCCCGACCCCATACCGCAGGGTAAAGAAGACGCCAATTCGCGGATATTTGCTTTTGTCGATGACCTGTTTTTCATGGCGAAAATCCAGGAGACGGCGCGCAAGTTGAATGTGAAGGTCGAGTTCATCAAGACCGAAAAAGACTTGCTCGACCGCATCAAACAGAACGGCGACGAAAAGCCGTCGCTGATCATCTTCGACATGAACAACGCCAACGCCAAGCCTTTGACCCTGATCCCCAAACTGAAGACGAAATTGAAGAAGACATCCATCATCGGATTTCTGTCTCACGTCCAGGGCGATCTGAAGCAGAAGGCACACGAAGTGGGCTGCGACATGGTGCTGCCGCGCTCGGCTTTTTCGCAGAACCTGCCGCAGTTGTTGCGTAGGCACGGCGCGCCGGAAGAAGAGATCACCCAGTAAAGGCGCCGGAGTTTATGCTTCCAGGGGCACATTGCAAGTGCCTTGGCCGTATGGTAGCTTCAACATTCATAAGAGGTTAGCTTGCGCGCAACAATTCCTGCGGGGCTGGATCGCAAGGAAGCAGAAGTCTTCAAAAGGCTTGATCCGGCACGGCTCCCCAAACACATCGCCATCATCATGGACGGCAACGGACGCTGGGCGCGAAGACGGCATTTGCCGCGCGTCGCCGGCCACCGTGCCGGTGTAACCTCGGTCCGTTCCACCGTTGAAACCGCCGCCACCATTGGTATTCCGTCGCTCACGCTATACGCCTTCTCGGAAGAAAACTGGCACAAACGTCCTAAGGGCGAAGTTGATTTTCTGATGGGGCTGCTTAGCCGCTATTTGAAACAGGAAGTGCCGACCCTCAACAAAAACAACATTCGCCTGCAATACATCGGGCGCCAGCAGGAACTGCCCGAAGCAGTCCAGGAGCGCATGGAGTGGGCGCGCGAAGCTACCAGTCACAATAGCGGAATGATTCTAACTCTGGCGCTGAACTACAGCGCTCGAACAGAACTGGTAGATGCCTTCAAGGCTATGGTAGACGCGGCCTCCCGGAACGGCGGCGTTGAGCATCTGCGAATCGACGAAGAAGCAGTATCCAGGCATCTCTACACCAAACACCTGCCCGATCCAGATCTGGTAATACGCACCAGCGGCGAGATGCGCCTGAGCAATTTCCTGCTGTGGCAGCTGGCCTACGCAGAGATTCACGTGACTCCCACCCTTTGGCCCGAATTTCGCGGAGTACATTTGCTGGAAAGCATCGAGGAATACCAGAAGCGCGAACGGCGCTATGGTGGCCTCTCCGGCGATTCGAATTATTCTTCTTCGAACGGCTCGAAAGCGCGGAGCTGACCGGTTGCACCTGCTCAAGCGTGTCCTCACCGCAGTCGTACTCATTCCAATTGTTGTTGTGCTGGTATTGCGAGCCCCCATCGCGGTGGTCGCGCTTATCACGGCGTTGGTGGCGCTGTTGGCGGTGCAGGAGTTTCTTCATCTGGCCGAAGGCTACGACATCCGGCCCTTGCGCTGGCCGACCTACATTTTCGTGGGACTTTTTTTTCTTTTGCTGGCGATCGCTACTGGCCTCGACACGCCCTTGCTCTCCACCGCCGTTTTTATTTACAGCGTCGGGTTCGCAGCCGCCATCGCCCCTTTCGTCTTTCTGACCATCGCCATGGCGCAGGACGATCTGAGGCGTGCCTTTCAACCGGCGATGGTCTCCACATTCGCATTCGTCTACATCGCTTTGCCCCTGGGCTTCCTGGTGCAGTTGCGCCAGCAGTGGTCGGGCGCATTCTTGTTGCTGTATTTGCTGCTGGTAGTTTGGGCGGGAGACATTTTCGCTTACTTCGTCGGCAAGTCGTTGGGACGGCACTTAATGTCTCCACGTGTGAGCCCAAAGAAGACCTGGGAAGGAGCGCTGGCTTCCCTGCTGGCTAGCCTGGTAGTCGGCATGTTGATGTACAACTACGCGCTGCCCATCAGTAGTGCCCTGCTGCAGGCCCACCTTATTCAACCAAAAGATGGGTTTTTCGCCCTGCAGAAGCCCCCGCTATGGCCGGCATTCTTGCTTTCGGCAGGAATCAACGTCGCTGCACAACTGGGTGACTTGGTGGAGTCTCTTATTAAGCGCGGGGCTGATGTAAAAGACTCCGGCGCGATTCTGCCGGGACACGGCGGTATGCTGGACCGGATCGACGCGTTGCTCTTTGCCGCGCCGATTCTCTGGTACTACGCGGCGTGGCGGGTGATGCAATAGGTCTGCAGGGTGGCTGATTACTTGTCGTTGCGCAACGGAATGAGGTATTAAAGCCAAGCTTAAAACCGGACCGTGAGGCTAAAAAAACGGCGGATGCAACTATACTGAGAACCTCGAACATCCATGAAGCGAATCGCCATCCTAGGCTCTACCGGCTCCATCGGACGCAGCACCCTTAGCGTAGTTGAATCCTATCCTGATCGCTTCACTGTGATTTCTCTCGCCGCCGGTCGGAATATCGAAGCTGCCTTCGAACAAGCCAAGCGCTGGAAGCCGGGTTTGATCTCAGTCGCTGATGCGCAAGACGCAGATGCTCTAAGTTCTCAACTAAAGTCGGCTGGACTATCCGAAATCAATGTGGCCCACGGATCCGCCGGAACCGTGCAAGTCGCCACCCACCCCGAGGCCGACTTCGTGGTGAGCGCCATCGTCGGCGTAGCCGGCCTCGAAGCCACCTACGAAGCGGTCCGTTGCGGTAAGACCATCGGCTTGGCCAACAAGGAATGCCTGGTTGCGGCTGGAGAATTGATCACCGCCGAGGCTCGGCGCCAAAACAAACCGCTGTTGCCCATTGATAGCGAGCACAATGCCATCCATCAATGCCTGCGTGGCGGACGCATGAATGAAGTGGGCTGCGTCTGGCTCACTGCATCCGGTGGCCCGTTCCTCAACACTCCCAAATCGCAATTTTCGTCAATCACGGTGGAGCAAGCGCTCAATCATCCTACCTGGCGCATGGGCCGGCGGATTACCGTCGACTCCGCCACCCTGATGAACAAGGGATTCGAAGTAATCGAAGCTTGCCGTTTGTTTAACATTCCCCCATCGCAGGTGAAGGTACTGGTGCATCCGCAATCCACAATTCACTCCATGGTGGAGTTCGTGGATGGCAGCATACTTGCTCAATTCTCGGTGACGGACATGCGTCTGCCGATACTGTATGCACTTACGTATCCAGACCGAATAGAATCGGATATGCGCTTTCCTGTCATGGAGCTACGGCACTTGGACTTCTGCCAACCTGACTTCGATCGCTTCCCCTGTTTGCGCCTCGCGTATGAAGCGGCGGAAATAGGGGGGATGAAAACGGTTGCACTCAATGCCGCGGACGAAGTGGCGGTGGCTGCGTTTCTTGAAGGACAAATTGGTTTTGACGATATACCAAAGGTAATAGAAGATGTGATTTCTGAAACGCGCGTAGGGAAATTGGAATCTATATTAGAAGTACTTGAGGCAGATAAGAAGGCCCGCCAAAACGCTAGTTTAAAGGTAGGAAATAGGCGGGAAGCGGTACGATCTACCTAAGATTCTCGGAAGGAACAGCCAATTTTATATGGGTTCATTCTTAACAGCTCTGGTCGCCGTCGGTGTGGTCCTCGGATTCATGATTCTGGTCCACGAGTTTGGGCACTATGCCGCCGCTAAGTTGCTGGGAGTTCGGGTGGAGCAGTTTGCCATCGGTTTTGGCAAGCGCCTGGTCGGCTTCCGCAAGGGTGATACCGACTACCGAATCAATGCGCTCCCACTCGGTGGTTACGTCAAGATGAGCGGCGAGAACCCCATGGACAGTCGCACCGGCGATCCTGGCGAATTCATGTCCCACCCCCGGTGGCATCGTTTCCTGATTGCTATTGCCGGACCCGCGATGAACATCATGCTCGCGATTGGACTGTTGGCAGTGGTTTACATGATCCACTACGAGTATCCGGTTTTTCTCGATCAGCCTGCGATCGTAGCTTGGACCGATGCTGATTCCCCTGCCGCCAAAGCTGGAATTCAGCCCGGCGATCGCATCAAGAACATCGACGGAATTCAGGACCCCACTTGGGAACAGCTTGAACCGCGAGTGATGCTGAGTCCCAACCACCCGTTGGACGTGACTATCCAGCGTGGTAACGAATTCCTGCACAAGACGATTGTTCCCGAAGCAAGTAAGGTTTCGCAGATCGGCTATGCCGGTTGGGACCCGATTCAGCCGATGATCATCACCCAACTGACCAAGGGCATGCCCGCCGAACAGGCCGGACTGCTCGAGGGGGATGAGATTCTCACTATGGACGGAAAGCAGCTTCCGGCAGTCTCCGCCATGATTGATAGCCTCAAGCAGTCCAAGGACAAGCCGGTCACGCTGGTAGTTCTGCGGAACGGCAAACAGCTTTCCTTCACGGTTCAACCGAAACTTGGCGATGACGATGGAACCCAGGAACAGCGCTATCGCATCGGTATTGGCAGCGTGCCCACTAAGATCGGTCGATTGTCGTTCACCGAAGCGGTGTCGCGTTCGATTGAAGAAAACAAGAAAACCTCGTTCCTGATTCTGGAGCTGGTGCAAAAGCTGGTGCGCGGACAAATCTCTCCCCGAACCATCGAAGGCCCAATCGGTATCGGCCGCGCCGCGGGCGCAGCTGCCAGCGAGAAAGGCTGGACTCCGCTCATGGGGTTGACCTCCGCGATCAGCTTGAATCTGGGTATTTTCAACCTGCTGCCAATTCCAATCATGGACGGTGGAGTCATTCTGCTGCTGGCACTCGAGGGCCTGATGCGGCGGGACATCAGCTTGCGTATCAAAGAGCGGATCTATCAGGCCGCCTTCGTTTTCCTGGTATTGTTCGCGGTCATGGTCATCTACAACGATTTGGCCAAGACCATCCCGGGGATGATGCAGAAGTTGCCATAACCTACTCAGCCGCGTTGACATCCCGAAGAGCCCTCTCAGGATGAAAGCCTGGGCTAGCGAATCGTGCTAAACTAAAGATTCTAATGGCTGACATTCACCGTCGCAAAACCGTCAACAGCCTGGTCGGCGGAGTCCGCGTGGGCAGCGATGCACCAGTTGTGGTGCAATCGATGACCAACACCGATACCGCCGATATCCCCGGCACGGTGCAACAGGTCGCGGCCTTAGCCCGCGCCGGATCAGAACTGGTTCGGGTAACGGTGAACAACGAAGCTGCGGCTGCCGCAGTGGCTCCCATCGTCGACCAACTCGCCCAGCAAGGCATTCACGTTCCCATCGTCGGTGATTTCCATTACAACGGCCATCAACTACTCAAGAAGTATCCGGAATGCGCTCGTGGACTTGCCAAGTACCGCATTAATCCTGGGAACGTGGGCATCGGACGCAAGGACGATAACAACTTCCGCACCATGATCGAAGTCGCGGTCGAGAATCAGAAGCCGGTGCGCATCGGCGTGAACTGGGGATCACTCGACCAGTCCCTGCTGACCAAAATGATGGATGAGAACTCGCGGCTGCCGGAGCCTCTGGGTGCGCGCGAGGTGACCATGGAAGCGATGGTGGTGAGCGCACTGAACTCGGCCAGCCTTGCCGAAAAGTATGGCTTAAGACCCGACCAGATTATTCTCAGCGCCAAAGTAAGCGGTGTGCAGGACCTGATTGACGTTTACCGTTCCCTAGCTGCCCGCTGTTCTTACCCGTTGCACTTGGGCCTTACAGAAGCGGGAATGGGCGCAAAAGGCATCGTGGCATCGAGTGCGGCACTTGGTGTCCTTCTACAGGAAGGCATTGGCGACACGATTCGTGTCTCGCTAACCCCTGCTCCTGGCGGCGATCGCACGGAAGAAGTCCGGGTTGGACAACAAATTTTGCAGTCGCTGGGGATCCGCAGCTTTACGCCGCAAGTCACAGCCTGTCCTGGCTGCGGCCGCACCACAAGCACTTTTTTCCAGGAGATGGCGGAACAGATTCAGACCTACTTGCGCGAACAGATGCCCCACTGGAAAGACCGCCACAGCGGAGTGGAAGAGATGAAAGTGGCGGTCATGGGTTGCGTGGTCAACGGCCCCGGCGAATCCAAGCACGCCAATCTGGGTATTTCTCTCCCGGGTACTTTCGAAGAGCCCAAAGCTCCGGTCTACGTCGATGGGCGCCTGTTCACCACGTTAAAGGGCGACAAGATTGTTGCGGAGTTCGTACAAATATTGGACGAGTATGTTGTTTCGCACTACGCCGCGCGCGAAGAAGAAGCAGTTAAGGTTTAGGTCGACTTTCCACTTCGCGATATCCCCGCGCCTGGAAATATCCTCCCCCCTTTCTGCCTACCCATCTCTGCAACGCCTCTGAAGGCCATCCTGAGGCTCGCAAAGGGTATTGTGGAAGGGCTCCAAAAACAAAACGACCCCGCCAGTAAAAGCCGAGGTCATTATCGAGAAGGCTGGGGAAGGCCCTAGTCGGATCCTACTGCAGACGGAACTGCAATCTGCATCGGCGATCCCGGAACGTGGGACTCTTGCGGTTGATTTGGCAGCTGCGACAGTTTCACCTGATAGATATGCCGCGCAAGGCCCAACTTTTTCAGGGCCCAGATTCCATACCAGTTCATATCCACCTCATACCAGCGCAGACCGTGGCGCGCCGAAACCGGATGAGCGTGGTGATTGTTGTGCCAGCCTTCGCCAAAAGTGAGTAGTGCGACCCACCAGCTATTGGTGGAAAGATCGCGGGTGACGAACCGCCGCGTTCCCCAGCTGTGGGTTGCGGAGTTGACCAGCCAGGTCGCATGCAACCCGATCACGGTGCGCAGGAAGATTCCCCACATCAGGAACGGCAGTCCGCCAAGAGCCAGAAGGATCACGCCCAGAGCAACGATGGGGACGTAGTGATACTTGGTAATCCAGCAGTGGAATTTGTCTTTTGCCAGGTCGGGGACGTAACGCGCCAAAGTGGTCGTGTCATGGTGCATAGACTTCCCCATCAGGATCCAACCCATGTGCGCCCACCACTTGCCGTCGATCGGGGAATGCGGATCGCCTTCGTGATCGGAATACTGGTGGTGTATGCGGTGGGTGGCAACCCAGAAAATCGGGCCGCCTTCAAGTGTCAGCGTCGCGCAAACCGTGAGGAAATACTCGACCCACTTGGGCGTCTTGTAGCCGCGGTGGGTTAGCAGTCGGTGATAGCCCATACCGATACCCAGGCTACCCGAGACCCACCACAGGAACATGGCCAGCAAAAACGCCTTCCAAGTAAAGAAGAACAGGGCCGCGACGGCTCCGACGTGAAACAGCGCCATGAATGTCAACGTGACCCAATTGATCTCGTTATCGGCGGCCGATTTGCGCTCTAACTCTTGTAGTTCCATAGTGTGTTCCCCTGGTTCTGTTAGCTTCCCAACCCATTTCTAGGCTAACAGCGGAGTGAATCAGCGTGTGTAATAGTTCTGTAATAGAGGGGCGGATTGATTACTTTAGGGTTCCGATTGGAAGCGGGGATTCAGCGCTCCCGCGCCTCAGGCACGATTGGGGAGTCACCTTCGCGTCCCGAAGACGTAGCGGAGCTACGTCTCTCCATGTTTTGCGCTAGGCGGTGGCCTTCTTTACTTCCACTCCGGCCCATTTTTCCAGCAGGGTGATGGTGGCGGCGTAATCTAGGTCTTGATTGCCGTCTTCGACGGCAACGTCGTAAACCTCTTCCACGATTTCGAGGGCGGGAAGCTTCACCCGGGCTTCTTTAGCCGCTTCGAGCATCAGGCGAATATCTTTGTGCATGAGCCGCATGGGGAAGTTAGGAGTGAAATCGCGGTTCAGGACGAAGGGGGCCTTGTACTCGACGACGCCCGATTTCACCATTGACGCCTGAATCAAAGGCATCAGTGTGGCTGCATCGATGCCCAGTTTGGCGGCGAGCGTAAGACCTTCCGCGAAGCCTTCATAAATCAGCGCAATCTGCAGATTCATAGCGATTTTGGCAGCCTGTCCCTTGCCGGTCTCCCCCATGCGGAAGAAGAGTTTGCCGGTCGCGGCAAATAGTGGCTTTAGCTTTTCAATCGCGGTGTCGGCGCCGCCGACAATGAAAATCAGGGTGCCGCTTTCCGCCCCGGTCTTTGAACCGGTTACGGGAGCATCCACGTAGTCGGCGCCCTTGGCGCGTACCCGTTCGGCGAACTTGCGGGTGGCAGTGGGTGAGATGGTGCTGGAATCAACCACCACCATGCCTTCCCCCAGCGATTGCTCGATTCCCTGTTCTCCGAAAAGCAAGCCCTCTACGGCCTTGGTATCGGAGACGCACATCCAGACCACTTCGGCGCCATTGGCAGCATCGGCTGGCGAGGATGCGGTACGCGCCCCGGTAACGTCTTTGCCCGCGCTGCGGTTCCATACCGCGACCTCGTGCCCGGCCTTGACCAGGTTGGCGGCCATTGGCCGTCCCATAATTCCCAAACCTAAGAAAGCAATACGCATTCCACGCTCCTTCTACCGATTAGAAATGACCCTGCCGCCGAGGGTCAAGGAATTACCTTGGTTTGTTCTACAATAGATTTCAAGACTTGTACTTTAATGAGTTCGGCGAGGATAATCAGATTTAAGGTTTTACGGGGCTTATCGCTTCCCGAAGACTGCTTAAAAAATGTTACGACTCCCCCTGCGTAATCGTGCTCTTCACCAACGCGCCAGCCAGTTTGGACGGCTGGTACGCCACTCGGCGGTGACGCCGCGAACTGGCCAAGCCTACAAGCCACAGTTGGTTGCAAGTCATGAACTTGGCGTGACTTTTATTGGCCATTCCAGCTTTTTCGTGCAGATGGGCGGATTGAATGTTGTCATTGATCCGAATTTCGCCAGCTGGTTGTTCATATTGAAACGGCTTCGTCATCCTGGATTGAAGGTGCGCGATCTGCCCCCCATCGATCTGGTTCTGGTCACCCATGCCCATTTTGACCACCTGCACCGGCCGTCGTTGCGGTCACTGGTCCAGCAAACCCGGCGCGCGGATGGCACGCAGCCGACGGTGGTTGTTCCACACCATGTGTTTGATTTGGTTTCCGACCTCGGGTTTGGCGATGTGGTTGAGTTGAACTGGTGGAATAGCTACCGGCATGCGGGAGTTACGGTGACGCACGTCCCCGCCCGGCACTGGGGAGCACGCGTATTAAGTGATTCACATCGCGGCTACGGTGGCTACGTGATTCGCGATAGCAAACATTCGGTTTACCACGCGGGCGACACGGCATACTTCGGCGGCTTTCACGAGATTGGACGTCGCCTCGCCCCTGATCTAGCCATGCTGCCGATTGGGGCTTACAACCCAACCTCTTTCCGCAACGTGCACACGAGTCCGGGAGACGCGCTCCGCGCGTTTCAGGATTTGAAATCGAAGTGGATGGTGCCCATGCATTACGGATCGTTCCGGCTCTCTCATGAGCCGATGGAAGAACCCTTGCAGCTGTTGGACGCCGAAGCTAGGGCAGCCGGCGTACAAGATCGCGTAGTCATTCTAAGAGAAGGCATTACGCGCCTTTTCTGATACTTCCCTTCCAATTACCTCCGTGTAAATAACCGCATCTTAGAGCCATTCATGGGCACCCGCGGGAAGATCCCATGTTCCACTACAACCTGGCTTGTAGCTATGCCGAGTTGGACGATTTGGATAGCGCGCTGGGGGATTTGAAATTTGCTTTTGCCTATCGGCAGAACGGGACTTCCTGGGGAAGACGCTGCAAAAGATCCTTCCTTCCAGCGATTTCTTGCTGACGCGCGGTTTGCGAGCCTGGCGCATCAAGTTTGTCCGGAAAGTCAGAAAACGGGCATCGGGTTTGTTTGTACCTAGCCCCTACGTCCGGTACTACGCGGCAGAGTGTCTTTCACTGGGCTCAAGCCGACAAACAACTCTATTTCTCGCCACCGGGCTCAAAACGGTAGCCCACCCAAGGTTCAGTAATGATGTAATTGGGAGTGCTGTCGGTTTCTATCTTCCTGCGTAACTGAGCTACCAGCACGCGGAGATGCTCCGGTTGTTCGACGCTGTTTGGACCCCAGATTCCAACTAGCAAGGTTCTGTGGGTCACCACCCTTCCCGCGTGACGGGCCAGGAACATCAGAAGTTCGCATTCCTTAGGGGTAAGGCGAATTTCGACACCGTTGACCACAGCACGGAAGGCGTCGGCATCGATCTTGAAATCTCCGATCGCAATCACTCTTTGAGCGGAATCGTCAGCGGGCATAGTCCGGGCCAGATTGCGACGGACCCGTGCCAACAGTTCGTCCATGCCAATGGGCTTGGTGACGTAGTCGTCGGCTCCGGCGTCGAGCGCTTCGACTTTGGTTTTCTCCTCACCTTTTACCGACAAAACTATGATGGGCAGGTTTGATTCCGAACGAAGCTGGCGCGAGAGTTCGATACCGTCCATATTGGGCATGGAAATATCTGTGATTAGCAAGTCGGGCTGCCATTCTCTCGCCGCTCGCAGACCGGCGTGCCCGTCTTCGGCGGTGCGGACCTCGTAGCCGCTGCCCGCAAGAGAAGTTCGCAACACGCGCGTGATCTGTGGCTCGTCGTCCACAACCAGAATGCGTTTCTTATCAGGCATAGGCGCTATGAAGATTCCTGGGTAACGATATGCACGTCGACTGGCGGGGCGTCGCGAAGAAATTTGTGGATGGTGCTCAAGTATAAATACCTCTTCCACCCTTTGATCGCCGAGCGCCCAAATACGACCTGAGTGATCCGCTTTTCACGAACGAAGTCTGCTACCGCTTTGGCTACGGTACTGGCTTTAAGATGCATGACCTGAGCCCCGACTCCTTCCGCGTAGCGGATATTGGACGCTAAAGAACGCTGGTTGGCTTCACTCTCATCGGTTCCGATATCGACATAGACAACGTACAGCTCCGCATCCAGACGCTTTGCCATGCGGGCCGCGCGGCCAATGATCTGCTGGGCAGCGGGATTCGAACTAATGGCCACCGCAAAACGTTCGCGCACTCCCAAATTGCGCTCGCCACCCTCTTTGTCGAGGTAGGTCTCAAGGCTACGGTCGACTTCCTGAGCGACCTCCTGCAATGCCAGTTCTCGCAGAGCGATGAGATTTCCGGGACGGAAGAAGTTCGACAACGCCTTCTCTACCCGGTCAAGAGGATAGATATCGCCACGGCGCATGCGGGTCTGAAGCGCTTCGGGAGTTAGATCGGCCATCACCACTTCCTTCACCCGCTTCATCACCCAATCAGGGACGGTTTCACGGACGGTCACGCCGCTAATCCGCTGCACACTGGGGGCAACACTTTCCAAGTGCTGGACGTTCATGGTGGAAAGCACCGAGATGTCGGCATCGAGAATTTCCAGGACGTCTTCGTAACGCTTTCGATTCTTGGACCCTTCGATATTGGTATGAGCCAGTTCGTCGACCAGGACAACGGCTGGCTTGCGAGCAAGAATGCCATCGAGGTCCATCTCCTCGAAAACCGTGCCTTTATACTCCACTTTCTTGCGCGGCAAGGATTCCAGCTTCTCCGCGAGCTCAAGAATCCCCTTTCGCCCGTGGGTCTCTACGACTCCGATGACGATGTCCTCGCCCCGGCTTTTGCGGCGAATGGCTTCGCTCAACATGTTGTAAGTCTTGCCGACACCCGGCGCGTAACCGAGAAATAGTTTGAAGGTGCCACCTTCTTTTTTGGGAGCAGCTTGCTCCAGCCATTGCTCGGGAGTTTTAGGCATTGCGACCATTGTCGTCGACGGAAGTCCGCTTTGTCGATGTCGGATACAATCGCTGGTCGTGAATAAGTCCGCCATCCGCGTGGTCTACCGGTCGCTGGTTTGTGGAATGATCGTGGTTGCGGTGGTGTACGCCTACCGCGCATTTCACGTCAACCCCACCAGCGTGGCGTTGACCTTTCTGCTGGCGGTGTTGATCATTTCCGCCACCTGGGGATTGTTGTACTCACTGGTGCTGGCAATAGCCGCAACTGCGCTGTTCAACTATTACTTTCTACCCCCTACCGGCACCTTCACCATTGCGGACAGACAAAATTGGATCGCCCTGCTGGTTTTTCTGGTGACGGCGCTCATCGCCAGCCAGCTCTCTGACCGCGCGAGGAAACAAAAAGATGAAGCCGTCGGGCGGCGGATCGAATTGGAGCGCTTATACAACTTCAGCCAGCAGCTCCTGGCGGCCGACAATGTGCTGCAACTACTGAATTCGATTCCAGGATATGTCGTCGATTCCTTCGGAGTTTCATCAGCCGCGGTGTACCTCCCCGACAAAGCCAACGTTTATCGTGCCGGCGCAACTGCGCCGGAGCTTGATACCGAGCAGTTGCATCTAGTCGCGGCTCGAGGCGAATCCACCATTGATCGGGAGCGTGGCATCAGCCTCACTCCACTACGAATGGGAGTAAAAACCGTCGGGGCTGTCGGTGTGATCGGTACGGTCTCAAGCCAGACCATGAACGCGGTTGGAAGCCTGATCGCCATCGCAGTGGAAAGAGCCAGCGCCGTGGAATCCCTGAGCCGCTCGGAAGCGGCGCGAGAGAGCGAAAAACTGCGCTCGGCGATTCTGGATTCGATCACCCACGAATTTCGGACGCCTCTGACATCTATCAAGGCATCGGTTACGAGCCTAATGTCGCCCATCGATTTGTCCGAAGATGACCGCCGTGATTTGATGGCGGTGATCAACGAGGAGAGCGACCGGCTGAACCGGTTGGTGGGTGAAGCGGCGGAGATGGCGAGGCTGGAGTCTCATGAGTTCCAATTGGATATTCAGCCCCAGCGCGTGCTTGAACGGGTGCACGCCGCCATTGCAGATTTGAAACAGGCACTGGGGAAGCATCCCATCGACATCCGGGTATCGCCAGAAATCACGGTCGAAATGGATGGGGAGCGGGTCGAGGAAGTCCTGGTGCAACTATTGGAGAATGCCGCCAAATATTCGCCGCCGGAATCGCCTATCCGGGTCACCGCAGAGTTCAAAGGCCAGAACCTGGAAGTGAGTGTATCGGACCAGGGAATCGGCATCGACGATATGGAGCAGGCTCTCATCTTCGACAAGTTTTACCGGGGCAAGAATCAACGCTACCGGGTGCAGGGCACAGGAATGGGATTGGCGATTGCGCGGGCGATTATCGAAGCCCACGGCGGCAGAATCGGTGTAACCAGCCAACTCGACCGTGGCTCGGTGTTTTATTTTTTTCTGCCGAGACAACGAACCAAGTGATCGCGGGTACCAAACCCGGACCTTCGTCGCAGTGTAACTTATCGGTGCGCATAGCTTTGAGCGGCCGGTTTAGATTCTTTGTAGAAGGCAATCGTGCGGCGAAGACCTTCTTCAAAATCCACGCCCGGTTCGTAGCCCATGGCTTCGCGAGCGGCGCGGATATCCGCCAGCGAGTGCTTGATGTCCCCGGCGCGATCCGGAGCGTACACCGGTTTGCCTTTGAATTCAGTGAGCGCTTGCAGTAGCGCAAAGGTCTGGTTAAGAGTGGTCCGCTGACCGCAGGCGATGTTGAAAACTTGGCCCGCGACTCTTGTTGCAGGGGCAACGCACGCCTTTAGATTGGCCTGCACAACATTGTCGATGAACGTGAAGTCACGGCTCTGCTCGCCATCTCCCTGAATGGTTGGTGGTTGCCCGGCAAGCATCAAGGTGATGAATTTTGCTAGCACCGCTGAGTAGGGCGAAGCCGGATCCTGCCGCGGGCCAAAAACATTGAAGTAACGCAACGACACGGTTTCCAAGCCATAGCAGCGATGAAAAGACTTCATATACAGCTCGCTTGAATATTTAGCCACTGCATAGGGTGAAATTGGATCAGGCGTCATGGCTTCATGCTTGGGAAGCGTAGGCTGATTGCCGTAAGCAGAAGATGAGGCGGCGTAGACGACTCGCTTCACTTTGGCGTCCCGAGCCGCAATTAAGAGATTCACCGTGCCGTCCACATTGACGCGATTGCTGGTGAACGGATCGGCGATACTCTTGGGTACGGAAGGAATCGCGGCCTGGTGAAGAACATAGTCGACGCCTTCACAGGCCTGCCGCGTGGCGTTCAACTCGAGAAGATCGGTTTCGCGAAACTCGATCTTGCCGATGATTTCTGCAATATTTGCGCGACCGCCAGTAGCGAAGTTATCGAGCCCTCTCACCTCCTGCCCGAGTTGAATGAGGGCGCGGGCGAGAGAGGAACCGATGAATCCCGCGACGCCGGTAATAAGGTATCTGGCCATTTGCTGAGATGATTAGAACATGGCGGCAACATTTGTTGCTGACGCCAGCTACTTCAACTGTATTTGCTGCTTCCCCGCATGCAGGGGGGTGCTCTTTCCCTGCCACACCAAGTCGCCGGAGAGACCCACCGGCAAGGTGACTTGCGCATTCACCCCATTGGGCGTCCGGTCATATTCGGCGTCGATGACGCCTTTGGGATGGGGCATGGCCGCGCTTAGGTGGTGGAGCGATCCGAGGTGCGGCTCGATGGTCACAGCGCTGAATCCGGGTGCTTTGGGACGAATCCCCGCAACGATTGTGAGCAAGTCGTAATTTGGATGGGCGCTCCAGGCATGAGAGTCGGAGCGGGTAGGCTCGGGCTCTTCCGCCCACGTTGTCAGGCCTAACGACACCATCTGCCGCCATGGCCCCAGCAACTTCAGGTATTCGTCGCCCATCCCCGCATGGTCCAGTGCGCGGGCTAAATAGAAGCGGAAGTAGTAGGTAGCCTTGGTCATTTCGGGCAAACTAGTCGACCCGAAACCAGGATCGCTGACAGAAAAAACCCTGGATAGGAATTCCTTTTGCTTGGGGCGAGGCACCACATCAAGCCAAGCGGCGAGGATGTTGGCGTGCTGGCTGAAGTGGGTTTGGGCTGGAGTGTCGGCCAATAGGCCATATTTCTGGTTCCAGCAAAGCCTACTTACCGCTTCGGTGGCCCGGCCTGCAGCTTTGCGATATGTTTCAGCGCGCGCCGGATCGCCGAAAGCTGACTCTAGTTCCGCACCGTGGCGAAGCGCTTCCACCATTTGAAGTGTAATGATCGATGAACCGCCGTTTTCGTCGAGCGGCGGGATTCCGAACCCGAAGTCACTTCCCCAATCGACAAAGGGCCACCACGGGATGATGCCGACCAATCCGTCCCTGCGTTGGTGCTGCAGGAACCAGTCGAGCACGGTGCGGGTTCCCGGAAGCTGCGCTTTCACGAAATCCGGATCGGAGCGGTACATCCAGAAATCATGGACCATGCCCACCCACAGCAGCGAAAACGTGGGAATGACCTGCCGCACGGACGAAGGATGGCGGCTTCGGGTTATGCCTTCGGAGAATCGCGAATTGTTAAAGGCTTGAATCGCCTGACGGGCAAGACGATCATCGCCTGCGACCGTGTACGAAATTAGAGCCTGAATTCGCGTGTCGCCAATGTACTGCATGCGCTCCCAGTAAGGAGTGTCCATGTAAGTGTCATGGGCGTCGAGTCGGGCGGTGCGCCAGCCGATGTCCCAAATCGGCTTTAGGCTGTCATCGTCGGATTGAAAGTGAGCTCGTTCTTCGAAGGGAAAGGCGGTGAACAGTGTGCGAAGTCGGTCGATGCGAAGCGGCTGGTCGGCGGTTTCGACCTCCAATTGTACGTAACGCCAGGTTTTCCATCCCAAAGGGACGAAGGCACGGGATTCGGAACCATCGGCAATGAACTCATCGAAGACGCCCTCGATATGTTTACCCGAAGTGTCGTTGCGATTTCCTTTTTCGCCTTTATTGTCTACGAGAGCCTCGGCATATTTGAGGCGGGTGGTTGAGCCTTTTCCGCCGCTGACCGTCAGTTCAGGATAGCCGGTGGTGAGATCTGAGTTGTCAATCAAGAGGCTGACTTTAGAATTTGCGGGGACAGTGAATGCCCTGTCGGGAAAGCCACTGGGAGATTCAACCCCTTGAGAGCGGACGACTCGCCCCGCAGGCCGCCACTCTTCCTGCATCTGGGGCAATGGATCGGCAACCAGTTGCCAGTTATCATTCTGCAGCGAGCCGCCTTCGATGGAGGCGCGTTCGATAGGTGTTGCCTTTTTCCAGGCTCCGCTGGCGCTCGAATCGGAATTCCAATCCCAGTCAAAGGTTCGACCATCCACCCGAGTGGCAGGCTCGGCGACATAGTAGAACTTCGACAACTCGGCTGGCGGAGACAAAGTGGTGAAAGCCTTTTCCGGCTCGACCTCCCAGGATTCGTTGGTGTCGATGGCGCGCTCGACGGCACTATCGCCTTCCATCACAAAAGCGGTGCGATCGCTGATTTGCGCCAGCGGCGTGCGAACTCCGAAGTTCCAAACCGTCGCTGCAACGATGTTCTGTCCCGGATGCAGGAGCGGCCCGATGTCATAGGTTTCATATTTCCAGTGGGCCAGATCACCGCGATTCGGTCCCGTGCCGACGCGCTTTTGGTTCACGTAGAGCAAATACTGGTTGTCAGCACTAACATGAATCACAAAATGAGGGAGGGGCTGGGGGAAATCGAGGATTCTTCGAAAGTGGAGTACGGATTCATCCCTTTGCGGAGCTTCGGCGGCGGTGATCCATTGCGCGTTCCAGAGATATTTTACGAGCTCCGCAGGAAGCTGGGCAGTCAGATTCGGTACGGCAAGAACGGCTAATACGATGGCGAAGACTATTTTTTTCATGTTCGCGGCGCAACTCTAACTAGAGAGGAAGGACGTGTCAAGGAGCCGTCCCGTACCAGACTTCGCAGTCCGGGCGCCCCGCCCATCCTTTGGGGATAACAGGACCCTTGGGATTATCGAACCAGCGCACGGCATACGGTTTACCTCGGCGCCTCTCCCTGCTAGGATGGCGGGTTCCGCGCACCCTTTGCGATTTCAATAGCGAATTTCGGCGAAGCCGGACGCACACAACGACGTGCTCATCTCACTCTTCATCACTTGCTACAACGACACCCTGTTCCCTAATACCGGGAAAGCCGTGGTGACGCTGCTGGAGCGCCTCGGCCACCAGGTGGAGTTTCGCTCCGCCCAGACCTGCTGCGGGCAGATGCATTACAACACCGGGTATCAGCGCGAAGCCCTCCCTATCATGCTGCAGTTTTTGAAGGTGTTTCGCGGCGCGGAAGTCATATGCATTCCTTCGGCTTCCTGTGTGGCCATGATTCGCGATCACTATCCGAAAATGGCAGCGGAGACTTGTGATCCTGAAATCATTGCCGAGGTTACGGGACTTTTGCCACGGATCTTTGAATTCTCCGAGTTGCTGATCGATAAGCTTGGCGTTACCGATGTTGGAGCGTTCTTTCCCCACCAGGTCACCCTTCACACTTCGTGCCACTCGCTGCGCTCGCTCCAGGTTGGAGAGAAACCAGCAATACTGCTCAAGGCTGTCCGCGGCTTAAACTTGGTGGAACTCGGCGACAGCGATCAATGCTGTGGGTTCGGCGGGACTTTTGCAGTCAAGAATGCCGACGTTTCCTCGGCCATGCTGTCAGACAAGACTCGCTGTATTCTCGATACCGGCGCTGAAATCTGCACCGCGGGCGACAACTCCTGTCTGATGCACATCGGTGGCGGGCTCAGCCGGCAAAACACCGGCGTGCGGTGTCTTCATCTTGCCGAAATCCTGGCTTCGACGGAAAGGGGCGGTGGGCTGTGACGGTACGCGTTGGGGAGGCGGCCCATGCACAGGATTTCCCTGCTGCTGCCAAAGAGCTTCTGACAAACACCCAACTGCGGCACAACGTTCGCCACGCCACCTCCGTGATTCGCGGTAAACGGGCCCGCGTGGTGGGCGAAATGGCGGACTGGGAGGACTTGCGCGAGGCTGGCCACCAGATAAAAGACCACACGCTCCGGCATCTCGACGTTTATCTCGAGCAATTCGAAGAGGCTTGTATTCGTGCCGGCGGCAAGGTTCACTGGGCCCGCGATGCCGATGAAGCCAACCGCATCGTGATCGGGATTATTCAATCTCACGGCCAAACGGAAGTCATCAAGGTCAAGACCATGACTTCCGACGAAGTCGGCATGAATCCTGCACTGGAAGCCGCTGGCATCACGCCTTACGAGACGGATCTAGCCGACCTCATCGTTCAACTGGGCGAGGACAAACCTTCCCACATCGTTGTTCCTGCTTTGCACCGCAACCGGATGGAAATCCGGCAGATTTTCCTCGACAAGATGGGGCTCTGCGAACTGGGGGACAAGCCCCAAGACTTAACCAATGCGGCGCGTCACTACCTTCGCGAAAAGTTCTTGCGAGTGAAAGTCGGGATCAGCGGAGCGAATTTTGCGGTCGCCGAAACTGGCGCGGTTTGCGTGGTTGAATCGGAAGGCAATGGGCGGATGTGCCTTTCTCTGCCTGAGGTTTTGATCAGCCTGATCGGCATTGAGAAAGTCATTCCGCGCTTTTCTGATCTCGAGGTATTTCTGCAATTGCTGCCCCGATCTGCGACCGGGGAACGGATGAATCCTTACAACTCCATCTGGACGGGTATTTCCGCTGGCGACGGTCCGCGAGAATTTCACGTGGTGTTGCTGGACAACGGACGAACCAACGTCCTGGCCGATGAGGAATCGCGCGAGACGCTGGATTGTATCCGCTGCGGAGCCTGCCTCAACGCGTGTCCGGTCTATCAGCAGACCGGCGGTCATGCCTACGGCTCCATTTACAGCGGACCGATCGGGGCCATTGTGACACCGCAATTGCAGTCGATGCAGCATTCACAAACCCTGCCGTATGCGTCATCACTGTGTGGAGCGTGTTATGAGGTTTGTCCGGTCAAAATCAATATTCCAGAAATTCTGATTCACCTACGGGGCAAGGTGGTGCAGAACGGTGACGCGCCGCTGGCTGAGTGGCTGTCGATGAAAGCCGCGGCGTTTGCATTGTCCAGCGCGGGACGGCTTGCCGCAATGCAGAAGTTGGCACGTTTTGCGCAGTGGCCGTTCGAAAAGGATGGAAATCTACATCATCTGCCGGGACTTCTAGGTGGGTGGACCGAGACCCGCGACTTGCCATCGATTCCCGACGAGTCATTCCGTGATTGGTGGGCCAAGCGGGAAAAGGCGAGACAAACATGAACCTGGCCAGACAGGAAATTCTTCAGCGAATTCGCAAAGGCCTGGGAGCGGTACCCACAAACCGGGCGGAACACTACGAGGAGATTGGAAGACGATACACCCAGACCGGCGGGCTGGACTTCGAGTCCAAGCTGGCTCTGTTTGAAGACCGGCTGCGCGACTACGACGCCGTGGTCCATCGATGTTCGCGTATCACTTTGCGCGAGACCATCGCGGACGCATTGAAACAGCGCGGCAAGCGTCAGATGTTGATCCCGGAAGGATTCAATGCCGACTGCCTGCCATCAGATTCCGTGGAGTTCGTTCGCGACGCCGGAAAAAGTTACGAGGAGCTCGATCGTAGTGAAGGAGTGCTGACTAATTGCGACGTGGCCGTTGCGCTCAGCGGGACAATCATCCTGCGCCATTCGTTTGCACAGGGCCGCCGGGCGTTAACCTTGATCCCCGACTATCATCTTTGCATTGTCGAGGCCAGCCAGATTGTCGAGACCGTGGCTGAGGGAATTCGAGCATTGGATAATCCGACTGAACCCATCACGACCATCTCCGGGCCGTCGGCGACCGCCGACATTGAAATGACCCGCATAAAAGGCGTTCACGGACCGCGGACGCTCGATGTAATCCTGGTTGTCGACTAAAACCTAGTTGGAAGCCGTGAGTAATCCACGGGCGCGTAGCCAATGCGCCAGCAACGGCGGCCACTCACTCAGAACGGGATCACCGAGATCGAGGCCGACTCCATGCGGTCCCTTTTCAAAAATGTGCATTTCGGCTGGAACTCCTGCTCGATGTAACGCCGCATAAAAAGCAACACTATTTTCGGGAGGTACGACCGTATCCTCGCTTGTGGAAAACAAAAAAGTCGGCGGCGTCTGCGCCGTGACGTGACGCTCGTTGGAAAGTTCCTCGACCAATTTAGGATCGGGATTTTCTCCGAGCAAATTCTTGGCTGAACCACTGTGGGCATAAGGTGGCTCGAATGTAATGACCGGATAACCGAGAATGGCAAAGTCAGGACGACTGCTTACGCGATCAATTGGATCACTAGCGCTGGAATTTCCGTTGTCGAAGTGAGTCTCTGCGGTCGAAGCAAGGTGGCCACCGGCAGAAAATCCCATGATGCCGACGCGATTGGGTGAAATCCCAAACTCCCCGGCGTGACTCCTTACCCATCGAATGGCTCGTTGTGCGTCGCCTAATTCGATGGGGTGATGATAGCGGGGGCCCAGACGGTACCTCAGTACGAACGAAGTGACCCCCATGGAATTGAACCAGTTCGCGACCTGGCGGCCTTCGTGATTGGAGGCGAGAAACCCGTAACTCCCTCCGGGCACAACGATGACCGCTGTTCCGGGCGTTTTGGTTTCGAACGTGCGAAATATAGTGAGCGACGGCTTGTCGTCATCGGTCTGCCCCTGGGCACCGGGAGCGCCGCTCTCCCAGAGAAGGACGGTTTTGGTTTCGGCGGTTTCGTCGTGCCGAACCTGGGCGAACGCCATGCTGGCGAGAAGAATCACGGAAAACAACACAATCCTAATGGACAGTTTCATAGGCTCGCGTTATGCGGTTTGAAGTTGCGCTACGGGCTCCCTGGTCATTTCGCCATCCACCATCCGCCAAATGCCCAGAGGATTGTTGTCTTTCAAAGCGTCCGGCAAGGCCGCATTGGGGAATCCCTGGTAACAGACAGGTCGAACGAAGCGGGAAATGGCCTGGGTCCCGACCGACGTGGATCGCCCATCGGATGTCGAGGGATACGGACCACCGTGAACCATGGCGTGTGAGACTTCCACGCCGGTTGGAAAACCGTTGAAAACCAACCTGCCAACTTTTCGTTCCAGTATAGCGATCAGGTCGGCGAATTCGAGAAGGTCCTGTTCTGTGCCGTGGATAGTAGCTGTCAAGTGTCCTTCCAACTCGCTCGCGGCTTGCAAGACTTCTTCGCGTTTTGAGTGTCGGACCAGAAGAGTCGCGGGGCCAAAGATTTCTTCCGAGAGGTCTGGATCTTTCAGAAAGGTTTGTGCGTCGGTCTCAAACAATGCCGCGTCGACGGTGAGGGATTTGGCGTTGCTTCCTGCGGATTTGTCAGCGACCGCCTTAACCTTCGATTTTCCTCTGCGCGAATCCAGGCCTGCGTTGTAGGAAGAGCGAATCACCCCAGTGAGCAGCGTAAATGGCGAAGAACCATTTACCGAATTTTGCAGCTCTCCCACAAAGGTAGATGCTTCGGACCCTTCCGGCAGGAAGACCATGCCAGGCTTGGTGCAGAATTGGCCTGCGCCGAGGGTGAATGATGCGTGCAGACCTGCCGCGATTTTGGCACCCCGCTCGCGCAGGGCTCCGGGAAGAATGAAAACAGGGTTGGTGCTGCTCATCTCGGCATAAAAAGGGATCGGCTCAGGACGCGCGGCGGCGATGTCCATCAAGATTCTGCCCGCCTTGCGCGATCCCGTGAACCCGCCAGCTTTGATTCGCGGATGCTTCATCAGGGCGCCGCCGATCTGGTTTCCTCCGCCGAAAAGAAGTGAAAATACGCCTTCGGGAAGATTACTGTCGCGCACCGCTTTCAGAACCGCGTGGCCGACCAGTTCGCCGGTTCCGGGATGGGCGGAGTGCGCCTTCACAACCACGGGATTACCGGACGCCAAAGCTGACGCGGTGTCTCCGCCCGCCACCGAAAATGCCAGGGGGAAATTGCTGGCGCCGAATACAACAACCGGGCCGAGCGGACGCAACATGGAGCGAAGGTCAGGCTTGGGAAGCGGCTTACGATCGGGATCGGGACGGTCGAGACGGGCTCCGACCCACGAGCCTTCTTCCACCAGTTGCGCGAAAAGCCGCAGTTGCCCGCAAGTGCGCGCTATTTCGCCTTGCAGTCGGGGTTTCGGTAGAGCAGTTTCTTGTTCTGCCCTCTCCACGATATCGGCGGAGATAGCCTCGATGTTGGCTGCAATCTTGCGCAGGAATGCGCCACGCTCTCGCCCGGATGTGTGGCTGTAACTAGCAAATGCTTCGTGAGCTAACCTGGCAGCGCACTCGACTTCGTCGGCAGTAGCGGCGGTGAATGCCGGCTGCAACTCTTCGCCGGTGGCAGGATTTACTGCGTGAAAAACTTCGCTGGCGTCAGAACCTGCTTTAAATCCCACGATCGATTTGCCCGTCAATGTCATTGAATCCCCCGATTACTTTGTGGTTGGTAGCTGGCTCGCGATCGCCTGTGGATGATCCCGCAAAGCCTGTTTGATGGTCGCTTTCGCGCGGTTGAGCTCCTCTCCCACTAGCTGCAGTCGCGGTGCACGCACTCGCGGATTTCCCACACCGATTTCCGACTGCACCAGTTTGATGAGCTGAACGAAGTTAGGAACCGTGTCCATGCGCAACAGAGGTAAGAACCAGCGGTAAATTTCAAAGGCCTTTTCCCGTTCTCCATGGATTGCACAATTATAAAGTTCCACGGACTCACGGGGAAATGCGTTGGCCAGACCAGCGATCCAGCCGGTCGCGCCGACGGCAATACCCTCAACAATTGCGTCGTCGACGCCTACCAGTACTTCAAGTCGGTCACCCAGCAAAGCGCGGATCGCTGCAACCCGGCGAGCGTCGGCACTTGATTCCTTTACCGCCTGCAGATTTTTCTGCTCCGCGGCGAGCTCCTGAATCAACGCCGGACGGAAATCAGTGCCGTAGGCGATGGGATTGTTGTACAGCATGCAAGGCAGTGGAGTCGCTTCCATTATGGCGGAAACGTGCGCCTTCATTTCACGCCAATCGCCGAGGTAAACATACGGCGGCAGCACCATCAGGGCTTTGCATCCTGCTTTTAGTGCGGTCTGGGCCTGACCCACCGCGTCAGCGGTTGAAAGCGAGGAGATGGCTGCCACTACCGGAACCTGGGTGCCTAGAGCGGCAACCAGGTTTTGCAGAATTCCCGTCTTTTCCTCGCGGGAAAGCGTTGCGCCCTCGCCCAATGAACCCAACGCGACGATGCCTGTGCATCCGTTATCGACGAGCCAGCGGCACTGTTCCGCCATGGCGGGGTGGTCGACTTTCATCTCGCCGTCAAAGGGTGTAGTGACGGCAGGCATAACACCTTTCCAATTCATCAATCTCCTCCTACGGAGGTTTGAGAGCTTGCACTCTGGCGATCAGGCGAAGCGGACATGCTGGAGATACGTGCAGGAAAGATTGGTGGCCGTACCGATCCCGGCCGCCAGTTGAATAGAAATTCAGCGATGGGGCCGCAGATTCGGCCCTGGCATGGACCCATTCCGCAACGAGTCTGCAACTTTGCGGCACGCCAACTTGAGTACTGACTGGCACGCACGAAGGTCACGTCTTCGCAGCGGCAGATGATGTCTTCCGCTTGTGGCAAGTTTTTGAGTTCGCTGCGTGGAGCGAATGCATGATCCATGGCTTGCGCGAAACTCCGAAGCTTACCGCGGAGCGGGAAATGCTTGCGGGCTTCTGCTTCGCGACCCGCTGCGGCTAAGCCAGCGATCTCTCCTTCAACGAGTGCCAGTTCGAGGCCTCCGATGCCGGTTGGCTCTCCCGCGCAGTAAATCCCTTTCATTGAAGTTTCCTGCAGTTCGTCGACCTGGACGCAATTTCCCTCCAACCGGCATCCCAACAGAGTGGGGAGTTCGGTGTTCGGCACCAGATGAAAGCCGCAGGCAAGATAGTCGCAGTCGAACGTTTCGAGTTTGCCGTTGCGCGAAATTGTCACCGATTCCAGTTGCTGCCTGCCTTCGGCACGCACCGGCCAGGAATTTGGATAATAAGGCGCTCCGGAGAGCTGACGGCGAAATGACAAGCCTTCTTTGATTTTCCCAAGCTGCCGAAGCAGTGCGATGCCGAAGGTCGCAAGCGATGCCAACGAGGCTTGCTCACAAACAAATAAGACATTCGCGCCATGCTTGCGAAGGTAGACTGCCACTGCAACTAGCAATGGACCACTGCCGGCGACCACGACGCGCTTGCCTTCGATCGGTAGACCGGTCTTGACTAGAGCCTGCAAACCACCGGCACCGATGACGTTCGGTAGCGTCCAGCCGGGAAAGGGCAGGAATCGTTCTCTGGCACCGGTGGCTAAAACGAGCTTGTTGTAACTAAGTTTCAACTCGCGTTCGGGAGTTTCGGCCAATAAGACGCCTGGCTCAGATTGTTGGTAGACACGGGAACTGGGTAGGACTTCTCCCCCAGCAGCGCGAAACTGATTGATCCATTCGGTCGCCTGCGGCGCTGGAGCTTCTCGCGCGATGCGCCAGATTTGTCCACCAAGGCTGGGATTGTCGTCAACCAAACCGATCCGTTTGCCGCGCTCAGCAGCACGCGTGGCGGCAGCCAGGCCGGCGGGACCTCCGCCAACTACCAGCACATCGAACTGCCTTAAGTTATTCATTTGGTGCTAACCCGCATGCCCGACTCACAGAGGACTTGGCAACTACGGCAGTGAGGCGTTCCGTTGATGGAGACTCGGCACTCGAAACAGATTCCCATGCTGCATAGCACGCTTCGAGGTTGTCCGGTCACCGAAATCCTGCAGGCCGTGTTTGCGAGCATCACGGCAACCGCAACCGTAGTGCCCGGGAAAACCGCAACCGGCGCGGCGTTTACTGTCAGCACGATTTGCTCAGGCATGAGCCATCCCCGAGAGAACACGAGACGGGAGGAAAGGCTCTACAGGAATCACCGGTTTCCTACCCGTGATCTGGTCAACCAAAAGCCGTGCCGTCGCGAGCGAAGTTGTGATGCCCAAGCCCTCGTGTCCGGTGGCGAGCCAGATGGTTTTGTCATCCGGCCACGGGCCGATCAGCGGAAGCTTGTCGGTAGTAGCCGCGCGGAAGCCCGTCCAGACGCGGATCGCGGACATGGAAGACAATCCCGGCAGATATTCTTCCGCTCTCTGCAACATGCGGACAAGGATTGCATTGTCTATTTCGCTGTAGTCAGCCTCGTACTGGCGTGACGATCCGATCAGGATTTGTCCGGTTTTTCTGGGCTGAACGTTAAAGGCTACCGAGTCTCCAGTATTGGAATGGGCGCTCTTCAGATATCCGAGTTCTACAAGTTGGTGGCGCACGAAGTTTGGGTAGCGATCCGTAATCAGCAAATGCCCTTTTCGCTTCTTGATACTCAAACCCGGGGTCAAGGAGGTTGACCATGGTCCGGCAGCATTAACAATAATGGCAGCGGAGAACTCATTGCCATCAGTTAGCCGAATCATTCCGCGTCCCATGTGCGCGACTGCCAAGCCTGTCTCGACTCGAGTGCCGGACCTCTGCGCTCGTTCCAGCAAAAACCGCGCGGCGCACGGAGGATAGAGCACTCCATCTTCCGGGATGAGTAAGCCGCCCGTCATCCCCTTTCGCAGATTGGGCTCGGCCTGTTCGATAGTCGCGGAGTCCAGGACTTCCGCAGGGACGCCGCGGGCAACGTAGTATTCCTGCTTTCGATGAACCTCAGCCATTTCCTCGTCATCGGTCGCGACCCAGATTGTTCCACACGATTCGTACTCGACATCGGATGGCAGCTGGGGACGCAATTCCTGCCAGAGTTGCTGCGAGTACCGGGTCAGCGAGAATTGCGGTTCTGAATCATCCATTACGACAATGTGACCCATACCTGCGGCGGTCGCACCGCTACCCACAACATCGCGGTCGAGCACCAGCACGCGGATGCCCTGCCGGGCGCATTCATCCGCACATGCCGCGCCCACAATGCCAGCGCCAACGATGATCACGTCGTAGTTGACCGAACTCATCCTCGAATTCCCATGCACAGCGGATCGTTATTATCTAGAATTAATTCGGCTTCAGAATTCACAAAGGCCGAACCTTTGATACTGGGATAGATTTTTCCCTCGCGCACTTTGACGCTGCCTTCAAAAATACTGCCCACGATGCTTTCCTGCTTCCAGACATCGCCTTCTTTCAATTTGCCATCGGCACAGAGGCATGCCAACTTGGCACTGGTGCCGGTACCGCAAGGAGATCGGTCATAGGCCTTTCCGGGGCAAAGAACAAAGTTCTTGCTGTTTACGTCAGGAAGGGTCGAATGGCTGAAAAGTTCGATGTGATCAATTTCGTGGCCGCCCTCGCCCGAGATTCCATTGGCCTTCAGAGCCTGGCGAACTGCCCAAGTGAAAGAAGTCAAGACCTCAACATTGTTCAGTTCCAAATTCTGCCCATGGTCTTCAACGAGAAAGAACCAATTTCCGCCCCAGGCAACGTCGCCGTGCACCTTCCCAAAACCTGGAACATCAATTGGAACCTGGGTAGCCTTACGATAGCTGGCGACGTTGTTTACAGTCACTTCGCCGGAATCGTGCAGCAACGCACTCACGGTTCCAACCGGAGTTTCGATTCGATGGTCGCCAGGATTGATGCGCCCCATGTAAGCCAGGGTGGCAATCAAGCCAATGGTCCCGTGCCCGCACATACCGAGATATCCGACATTGTTGAAGAAGATCACACCCGCGGCGCACGTCCAATCCACGGGATCGCATAAGAGCGCACCCACCATAACGTCTGACCCGCGAGGTTCGTTGACCACGGCAGAGCGAAAATGATCATGCTCGCGGCGGAAAAGTTCTAGCCGGCCGGACAACGGACCGGGCCCAAGGTCTGGACCGCCTTCAATCACCAGACGAGTCGGCTCGCCTCCGGTATGGGAATCGATTACTTTAACTTTCTTCACCGCGTGCTGGCGACTTTCTGGCCGCATCGAGTACGTCCATTGAGAATTTGAAGCCTCCATCATAGGGATAAAGTTCCGCAACCGCCATGGCTACCAGACCTCGAAGATCGTCTCGGCTTCCTTCCTCGAATACAATGTCCGCAAACGCATTTTAGCTGCGGAGTAAATCTACAAGCAGAGGGTATGGAGAAGCTATGAAAACGTTTTCCCAAATGTCCCGGCGGCAGTTTGTGACTGCGGCGGCGGTGGCTGGGGGATCGGCCCTCTTTTCCAGAAGCGTGACCGCGCAGCCGTTTCAAGATCCCGTCGTCAATGCCATTCAGAAGGATGGCCAGACAATCAGCCGCGAGAAGGTGGAATGGAAAGTCCGGCCGTTCCCTATGCAACAGGTTCGCCTCGGGGATGGGCCTTGCACACTAGCAATGGAAGCTGACCGAAAATATCTCCACTCTCTCCCGACTGATCGTCTGCTGCATACCTTCCGGCTGAACGCGGGAGTTTCATCGTCGGCGCAGCCATTGGGCGGTTGGGAAGCCCCTGATTGCGAGCTTCGCGGCCACTACGCTGGTGGGCACTATCTTTCGGCGGTGGCGCTCATGTATGCCAGCACCGGGGACGAGGAACTCCGTAACCATGGCAACATTGTAGTTGGTGAGTTGGCCAAGTATCAGGAGCGGTTGAAGAGCGGATATCTCAGCGCGTTCCCCATTGAGTTCTTCGACCGGCTTCGCGAGCGGCAAAAGGTTTGGGCGCCTTTCTACACCATCCACAAGATCATGGCCGGCAACCTCGACATGTACCTCTACTGCGGTAACCAGCAGGCGCTGCAGATTGCGGAGAGGATGGCGGATTGGGCCAACGGCTATACCCAATCGCTCAGCTATGACCACATGCAGCGCATTCTGGGTACCGAGTTCGGCGGCATGGGTGAGGTTCTTTGCAATCTTTACGCCGTGACCGGCAAAGAGCAATATCTCGAAGTTGCACAGCGTTTTGACAAAAAAGCGTTCTTCGAACCGCTGGCAGCGCATCGCGACGAACTTAAAGGATTGCATGTTAACACCCACATCCCGCAAGTGTTAGCTGCGGCTCGCTACTACGAACTCACCGGCGACCGCAGATACCGCAACATCGCCGAATACTTCTGGGAAGAAGTTGTGATCGAGCGGTCCTACTGCACCGGCGGCACCAGCAACGGAGAGGGTTGGACCACCGATCCCGGCAAGCTCTCTTCCGAACTCAGCACGAATACCACCGAATGCTGTTGCGCCTACAACATGATGAAGCTAACTCGGCACCTTTATGGTTGGACAAAGGAAGCTCGCTATATGGATTACTATGAGCGCCTTTTGTTCAATCACCGGCTGGGGACGATCCATCCGCAAGACGGCATGATGATGTACTACCTGCCGCTTGCCTCAGGTTATCGTAAGACCTTTGGTAAGCCATTCGACGCATTCTGGTGTTGCACCGGGACTGGTTCGGAAGAATATGCGAAGCTAAATGATGCCATTTACTTTCATGATGATAACTCACTTTATATCAACCTTTACATTGACTCGCATTTGGCATGGCCGGAGAAAGGTCTTCGTATCAGGCAGCAGACCCGATTTCCCAAGGAGCAAGGAACCACGATCCTGATCTCCTTGGACAAACCTCGGGATATTGCCATCCACTTACGAATTCCCTACTGGGCCGAGGGCGGCGAGGTGAAGATCAATGGAGCGCGTCTGCCGGCATTTGCCAGTCCCGCCAGTTATCTGGGGTTGCACCGTTTGTGGCAAACGGGCGACAAGATTGAAGTCAGCCTTCCCATGAGTCTTCATGTCGCGGCCATGCCGGATAATGAGCAAGTGCAGGCGATGATGTATGGCCCGCTGGTTCTGGCCGGACGGTTCGATTCAGGTAAGAACCCAATGGAGTACAGCAGTGATCCAGATCCGAAGGTTAAGGATCGTTTCAACGTAAACGATATTGTGGGCAGCACATCGAAACCAGAGGCATGGGTGGAACCGGATGGGAAAAACCTGCTTACCTTCCGAACCATAGGTCAGCCTCAGGCGGTCACGATGGTGCCTCTTTACCAAATCCTGGGCGAACGCTACGCCGTCTATTGGAACGTGAAACCAAAGACTGCCTAGGCATGTTAAACCAACTTTTCTTCCGGGGGCATGATGAACTTTCGATCACTCAGTTGCGGGCTGGTGCCAGCGCTTGGCGCGTTCCTTCTAGTTTCGTGTTCATCCTCTCCGAAGAACGATTCTCCTTCGGCCGACACCCGCCTGCAGCTTCGCGCCCTGTTCGATGAAGAGTGGGAGTACGAATTGAAGCAAAGTCCCGAGACCGCCACCGCGCTTGGGGACAATCGCTACAACGATCGACTCGACGACTATTCCGAACAAGCTGCGCAGGCAGACATTGCAGAAAAACAAAAATTCCTTACCCGGTTTGAAGCCGTTCCCGCTGGAGCACTACCGCAACAAGAGTCGCTAAGCCGGGAGTTGATGATTCGCAATCTGAAGCAGGAAATTGAGGGTACCCAATTCAAGCCGTGGGAAATGCCAGTCAACCAGATGAATGGACCGCACCTTTCACTGGTAGACATGGTCACGCTCATGCCATTCAACAATGTGCACGACTACGACAATTACCTTTCTCGACTGCACCAGATTCCGCACGCGCTCGACCAGGTAACGGCCAACATGAGGCAGGGTATGCAGTACCGCATGATGCCTCCACGCTATCTTCTGGAGAAAGTCTCAACTGAAACCCAGGAAATTGCCGACAAAAAGGGGGCGGCCAGTCCGTTTGCCACGCCGGCGGAAAAGTTTCCGGCCACCATTTCAGAATCTGACCAGAAGCGTTTGAAGACGGCCATCACCGCCGCGGTAGATTCGGAAATCGCTCCTGCCTACAAGAGGTTCACCGCTTTTGTGCGCAATGAGTATGCACCTCACGGTCGTAAAGACCCCGGCGTCTGGGCCCTTCCCGATGGCGTTGAGCGTTATCGCTTCCAGGTCCGGCGAATGACCACAACTGATCTGTCTCCTGACCAGATTCACGAAATCGGTCTGAAAAAACTGGCGGAGACGGAAGCCGAAATGATCGAACTTGCCCACCAACTTGGATATAAAGACCTGGCGAGCTTGAACGATCACATCAAGAAAGACCGCAAGCTGTATGCCACCTCTGGCCAGGAGGTTTTCGATCTCTACACCAAGTACACGCGACAGATGGAAGCGCAGTTGCCAAAGCTTTTTGGACGTTTGCCGAAAAACAAACTGATCCTAATCCCCATGGATCCGTTTCGCGCCAAGAATGCTGTTCCTGCGGACTACACACAAGGGGCGCAAGACGGATCGCGACCAGGCAGGATCAACGTAAACGAGTATGATCCAGCACACCGGCTTACATTGAATATCGAAGCCATCGCCTATCACGAAGGAGTTCCCGGCCATCATCTGCAGATTTCAATTGGCCAGGAACTGCCTGACCTTCCCGCATTCCGCAAAAATGGCGAATACACGGCGTTCGTAGAAGGCTGGGCGCTTTATTCGGAACGGCTGGGAAAGGAGATCGGCTTTTACAAAGATCCTTACAGCAACTACGGACGACTGGAAAACGAGATGTGGCGCGACATTCGATTGGTGATCGATACCGGGGTACACGAAAAACACTGGACGCGCGATCAAATGGTCGAATACTTTCATCGCTATACGGCGATGGATGAACCCAATGTCCAGAGCGAGGTTGATCGGTACATCGCGTGGCCGGGGCAGGCGTTGGCTTACAAGCTTGGCCAATTGGAAATTGTTAAACTGCGGGAAGAAGCCCGGCAGAAGTTAGGCAGCAAGTTTGATTTGCCGGCTTTCCACGACGAGATTGTCGGCAGCGGCCCACTGCCGCTGGATGTGCTGCACTCGGAAGTAGAGTCGTGGATTTCATCCCAGGCAAAGTAGGCTCGGTATTAGGTCCGCACGGGCGCGTTATGCCTCATTTAATTCTTTGACATTTTTTTACGCTGCTCGATGACCTGGAGTTCGTCGTCTTTTCCTAAATATTCCCAGCGCTGCAGCGAGATAGGTACATTCCCGTTCTTCCAAAGGAAATCATGGAATTCGCGCAGGCTAAATTTGGCACCCTTCTCTAGCTTCGCATCGGCCAAAAATCGCAGAATTTCGTTTTTTCCAATCTGATAGCTGATCGCCTGGCCAGGCGTTGTGGCGAACAACGCTGCCTCGCCTTCTGCGGTCTTCAGATCCATAGGCACATGCTGCGAAAGGTATTCCGCGGCCTGCTTCATGGTGAAAGTGCCGAGCGCCAATTTGACGTCCACTTCCACGCGCAGCGCTCGCAGGCGCATGAAGTTGTAGATGATCTCGTGGGTGCGGGCGCTGTCATCGAAGAGACCGGCTTGATTCATCATCTCTTCAGCATAAAATCCGATACCCTCGTTGGCGCCGGAGTCATAGTAGTGGCGGCGAATAGAATCTTCGTGCATCCAGGACCAGGCCATCTGGAAATAGTGGCCGGGCACGCCTTCATGCACCATGTCAGGCCGGGCATCCTTGGCGGTAGCAAGCGCGAAGTAGCCAAGATGTTCACTCGGTGGCTCAATCCAGCGGACGCAGTCCTGATCGAGGCGCGATGGGCCAGTGAAGTCGTCCAATTCGCCGAAGTCGGAGAGACCTCGCAGATAGTCCGGCATCGCCATCAACTTGTAGTGCCGGATAGCCGGCGGCACCGACATGATCCCCTTTTTGTCGAGGAATTCGCGGATTGCCAACTCTTGCTCCTGGGATTTTTTGAGTTGTGCTTCCAAGCTCGAAGCGATTTTCAGTTCCGCCGCATCCTGGTTGCGCTGCTTTTCATATTGCTCAAACGCTACAGAGCGTGCCCACTCCTGGGCGCTGATGGCGAAAAGTTGCTCCGGCGTGTAAGGGAGGAGTGCAACTTCATTTAGGAAGAACTCATAGTTGGCGCGGCCAATGGCGGCGTTGGTGGGCATCCTATCGAGATTCTGGCCAAGCCAAGCTCTGTACGCTTCCAGGGCGGCAACGGCTTTCTCTGTCGCCTGCATGAAATCCGTGGCCGATATTCCCTGTAGCATGGGCCCGACTTGAGATCTAATTCTCTCCAACTCAGGCCGAACCTCTTGTAACTGATCGATTGATAATTGCGCGAAAGGCCGGACGGGATGCAGATTCTTTTTACCGTCTTCCAGAATGCCTGGAATCTCAGCCATATGGGCCATCAATACTCGGCTACGCCTGGCATCAAAAGGGGGCGGAGGAGTCAAATCTTCCAGCAACGCAGTCATCGCCTGATCAGTGTAAAAAGATGGATCTTTCAGCCAGCGTTGGTTGATGTTTAATTCCCATTGAGCTCGCGCCAATGCCGAACCAATAAGCCGGTGGTCCACTTGTTGAGCCACCCTCCACCCGTGAGGATCGATCTTCCTCCATCTCGACTCAAATTCTTTCAACGCTGCCTGCTGCTTGGCGATCGACGCCGCTGACCAATCGCGCGGACCTTCCGGGTGCTCGATGCGGGGAATGTCGTCCTTGGAAAACGGCTGACAACGTGCGCGCCAGTGCCAGAACTCGTCAGCGAGCGACTGGAGGGCGGGCGGTGGAGGGTCGACCTTTTGCTGGGCCGATACGAACACACAACTGGCGAGGAGAGCTGGCAAGAGGCAAAACAATGGCTTCAATCGCATAAGTTTTCCGAGACGATTCGCAAGCGCTACGCGGCGGTCTCTTGCTTCATTGCCTGCTCAATTTCTCCAAGTTCGCTTTGCGAAAGACGGTACTCGGCTCCGTCCAGAATGCCCGCCACTTGCTGCGGACTGCGAAATCCCACAATGGCACCGGTGATCGCCGGATTGGCAAGCGTCCAGGCAATCGCGACCTGCCCGGGAGTGCGCCCATGGCGTTGCCCGATTCCCCGCAGGAATTCCACCATGCGCAAGTTCCGCGAGAGGAGAGGCTCTTGAAAATTCGGCAGCCGTTTGCGCCAGTCTTCGTCGGTGAGGCTGGCGGCGCGCTCCTTAGTCATCGATCCGGTCAAAAGGCCCGCTGCCATGGGCGAATAGGCGATTACACCGATGTTGTTACTGCGGGTGTAAGGCAGGATATCTTTTTCGATCTCTCTAGTGACCAGCGAATAAGGCGGCTGCAAGGAAGTAATGGGGGCAATGGCTTGTGCCCGCTTCATCTGGTCGACGTTAAAATTGGAGACTCCGATGTAGCGAACCTTCCCTTCTTGTTTTAGCCTTGCCAAAGTTGTCCAGCCCTCTTCAATGTCGGCGTCCGGCTCCGGCCAGTGGATCTGGTAAAGATCGATTGTGTCGGTCTTCAGCCGCCGCAGACTGTCCTCGCATTCCCCGCGGATCGATTCTGTCTTGAGCGATGCTCCCACGCGGCCGCTGCTATCGAAGACACGTTCGCATTTGGTGAAAATGTAGGGCCGAGGGTTTCTTCCCTGGATGGCGCGGGCCACCACCTCTTCGGAATGACCCAGGCCGTATAGTGCGGCGGTATCAATCCAATTGATGCCGCGATCAAGTGCCGCCTGGATAGCGGGCACAGAGTCGGCTTCATTCTGCGGGCCCATGCTTCCGGTCCAGCCCGCGCCTCCGACCGCCCAGGCGCCGAAGCCAAGCACCGTGATTTTCAGATCGCTATTTCCGAGTTGCCGAAGTTCCATGATTTCTACTCTCCCGCCGAGAAAGCTCTACGCTCTGCCCTATTATGTCTACAATATCCCCGCGAATATTTGGGAGGGCAAGAATGAAGTTTTTCCGAATCGCGGCACCATTTGTCTGGATCGCACTTTCCTTTGCCAGCTCATGGCCGCAATCGCAGGACATACCCTACCACCAAAGTGACTTTCAGCCGGAAGAATTCAAATCGCGCTGGGCAACGATCTTCGACAAGATCGGCAATCAGGCAGTAGCTGTGTTCCAAGGCGTTTCGCAAACCAATGGGTTCATCTACCCTCGGCAGACAAACGATTTCTATTACCTTTCCGGCATTGAAACTCCGCAGTCTTACCTACTACTCGACGGGCGTAAGCGGAAAGCCACAATCTATTTGCCGCCCCGGAATACGCGGCTTGAATCCGCGGAAGGAAAAGCGCTTTCCGCTGACGATGCCGATCTGGTCAAGACCATAACCGGCGCTGACGAAGTGCTCAGCACAGAATTCATGCGGAAAGACTGGCTGCGTGGCCCTGACGGAGAGCTGCCGCATACGATTTACGCACCCTTTTCGCCTCCCGAAGCAGCCGGGCAAAGCCGCCGCGAAATACTCGATGCCGACGCGGCGAGTGCCGGGGACTACTGGGACGGGCGCATCCCCCGCCAGACTCACTTCGTCAATCTGTTGCGCACCCGCTTCTGGCGTAGCGAAATTCGCGACCTAACGCCAATTCTTGATGAGATGCGCAGCGTGAAGAGTCCCGCGGAAATCGCGCTGCTGCGTCGCGCGGCCCAGATTGCCGGCATGGGTATGCTTGAAGCCATACGCAGTACGCATCCTGGGATATACGAATATCAGCTGGAAGCGGCGGCGCGTTATGTATTTCTTGCCAACGGCGCAAGGCTGGAGGGCTATCGCTCGATAGCGGCGGCCGGGGTCGACAACATCTGGAATATGCACTATTTCCGCAACCTCCGTCGGATCGCGAATGATGACTTGATTCTGCTCGACTATGCTCCCGACTATCGCTATTACGTGAGCGACATCACGCGAATGTGGCCGGCCAACGGAAAATATTCCGCCGTCGACCGGGAGCTTTTGGGATTCGTGCTTAGGTATCGCAATACCGTTATGCAACGCATCCAGCCGGGGGTAACGCCGGCTCAGGTCCTACAAGATGCCAAAGCCGCCATGGAGCCGGTTTTCGCGCATACCAAGTTTTCAAAAGCGATTTATGAACAGGCGGCTCACAGGCTGGTGGATACAGGCGGTGGAATCTTCTCGCATCCGGTGGGCTTGACCGTCCACGACGACGGCGACTACCAGCCTGGACCACTGAGACCCGGACAGGTCTTCTCCCTCGATCCTCAGCTTCGGGTGCCTGAGGAAACCCGATATCTTCGATATGAGGATGTAATCGTCATTACGCCCACTGGCTACGAGAATTTCACCGATTTCCTGCCAACCGAACTGAACGAGATTGAAAAGCTGGTAGGACAAGGTGGGGTATTACAGAAAGCGCCACCAGAAACGCTGCAAGCCAAATAGAGCATCGGCAACAAGGCGAGATGCGTGTATCTTGAAGTCTCACGAAATCGAAGGAAATTGCTAGGAGCAACGCGTGCTTCGTTGGCGAATCGCTATTTTGGTGAGTGCCGCCATCGCCATCAGCTATCTGGATCGTCAGACGCTTCCGGTCGCGATTAAGGCGATCGAGAAAGATATTCCGCTTACCAACCAGCAGTTTTCTTATCTGCAGTCGGCCTTCTTATTGGCTTACGCATTTCTGTACGCGGGCGGTGGCAAGCTAACCGACATGCTGGGTACGCGCCGAGGCTTTACCTTCGTCATGTTGGCATGGTCGCTTGCCTGCTTCAGCCACAGTTTTGCTCTTAGTTTTGCGATGCTGGCGGTCAGCCGATTTCTGCTGGGTGCCGGTGAGGGCGGAGGATTCCCTGCCGCCACCCGGGTGGTCGCGGAATGGTTTTCAACTAAGGAACGCGCCACCGCCATGGGAATCATCAACGGTGGCAGCGCTGTAGGTGCCGTGATCGCACCTCCGCTGATTGCCTTGATTCTGATCTACGGCAACTGGCGCTGGATTTTTGTGGCTACTGGACTGCTCGGAATGGCCTGGACGATCTGGTGGCGACACTCGTATTTTCCCCCTGAGGAACACCCACGGCTAAAACAAGAGGAACGAGAGAAACTGGCGCAACCCCTTCATCATTCCGGTTCCGAATCGAGTTTCAGCTGGATCGGCCTGCTCAAATTCCGGCAGACCTGGGGTGTTGTGCTGGCGAAGACCCTGAGCGACTCCGCCTGGTACTTTTACTTATTCTGGCTACCGAAATATTTGTACGACGCACGCGGCTTTGACGTGAAAGCGGTTGGGGCCTTCGCATGGATTCCCTATGCCGCAGCCGGTTTCGGCTGTCTGGCAGGTGGAGGGTTCTCCAGCTATCTGGTGCGGCGAAATCTTTCACTTAACGCGGCGCGAAAAATCGCGCTCGGGCTTAGCGCCTCGGTCATGCCAACCATTATTCTCGTACCCCATGTGCGGGTTTCCATCGCGCTTGCTATATTCAGCCTTGCATATTTCGGCCAGCAATCCTGGTCAACTCTTGTCATCGTCCTGCCTGCCGACCTGTATCCAAAGAGCGTGGTCGGCGCCGTAGCCGGAATGGTGGGATTCGGCGGCGCGATGGGGGGAATCGCGTTCGGGCAACTGGCGGGGTATCTCCTGGATCAAGGCCTGGGTTACACGGTTGTATTTAGCCTGGCAGGGACGTTTCATGTCATCGCCTTTTTAGTGATCCTGATTTTGATTCCTGCAGTGCAGCCCTTGGTCAGTCCGCAAAAACTCGAATATCAGGCAACAACTTGAAAATTAAAGAAATTCGAACCCGCGTCGTGCAGTGGAAGGGCAAGACAGTCCCGTTGCCTCCTCACTTCTGTACCAATCCAATGGATCTGCTGGCGCTCCCGCAAGCTTCCATGAGCACCTTCACCTTTCATGGATGGCTTGTCGTCGAGGTCTCCACCGACGACGGGCATGTGGGTATCGGCAATGCCGCGCTTGCCCCTCACGTAACTAAACAGGTGATCGATGGGTATTTGAAGCCGCTGTTGATGGGCGCCGATCCTTGGGACACAGAGGTTCTGTGGCAGCACATGTATCGCAAGACGATGGCGTTTGGACGCAAAGGAATTGGAATGGTCGCGATCAGCGCGGTCGACATTGCGCTCTGGGACATTCTGGGTAAGTCCGCTAAACAGCCTGTATTCCGTCTGCTGGGAGGGAAAACCAAGCCGCGGATTCCCGTTTACGCCAGCCGCCTGTATAGCGTCGAGTTGAAGAAACTTGCAGCCGAAGCCAGCCAATACAAGCAAGATGGCTTCAAGGCAATGAAGCTGCGGTTCGGGTGGGGACCCACCGATGGCGCGGCCGGAATGCAGCATAACCTGAATTTGGTGCGTACCGTTCGAGAAACCGTCGGCGATGAGATAGACGTAATGGCCGACGCGTACATGGGATGGACCCTGGACTATGCTAAGCGAATGCTCCCGCTGCTCGAACCGTTCCATCTCAGATGGTTGGAAGAACCGGTCATTCCAGACGACATTCATGGCTACGCAGAGCTCAAATCCTATGCCCGAGTGCCGATTTCCGGCGGGGAACACGAATTCACGCTTTATGGTTTTCGCGAACTGTTGGAGGCTCGGGCTGTGGACTACATCCAATTTGACACCAACCGCGTGGGGGGCATCACTCAGGCAAGAAAGATCGCGGCTCTTGCTGAAGCTCATTCCGTACCGGTCATCCCCCATGCTGGACAAATGCATAACTATCACGTCGTAATGGCAAGTTTGAATTCTCCGATGGCCGAGTACTTCCCAATTGTTGACGTTGAAGTCGGGAACGAACTCTTCTGGTATGTCTTCAACGGCGAGCCCAAAGCGAAAGATGGATTCATCAATCTCGACGAAAATGTCCCTGGACTTGGACTCACCATCAACGAAGAAGCACTGAAGCGCTTTGAGGTGCTGGAGTAGTCGATGAGATTGATTCAATTGAGAAAGGCAAACGTCCGACACGTGGCGGTGGTTGAAGAACCAAAGTTGCGGTTGCTCCCTGATTCCACTTCGATTTACGCGCTTGCCTCGACCGCAATTTCGTCCGGCGAAACTTTGAGCGAGGTGGTGCACAAACGACTTTCCGACGAACTCCTGGATTACGACCCAATCTACGAAGGTAAATCTGAATGGCACATCCTGCCCGCGATTGACCATCCGGAGGAACCATCGCGCACGCTCATATCCGGAACGGGGCTCACTCACCTGGGATCCGCGCGCGGGCGGCAAATGATGCACTCCACCGCTGGCGAGGAACTTACCGACAGCATGCGCATGTTTCGCTGGGGGATGGAGGGCGGTCGCCCGGCGCCGGAATGTGTGGGAATCCCTCCTGAATGGTTTTACAAGGGCACGGGCACAATTCTTCGCGCACACAACGAACCGCTCGATGTCCCTGCCTATGCAGAGGACGGTGGTGAAGAAGCCGAGATCGCTGGGGTCTATGTGATTGCAGGCGAGGGTAGGCCTTACCGCATCGGCTTCGCAACGGGCAACGAGTTCTCCGACCATCGCTTCGAGAAGAAAAACTATCTAAACCTGGCTGGCTCAAAGTTGAGGACATGTTCTCTGGGACCGGAGTTGACGGCCGATTCGGAGTTTCAATCGGTCGCAGTTAAAGCCAGCATCGTGCGAGACGGTCGAGAGTTGTGGTCTAAGACCTTCCGCACTGGCGAAGGTGAGATGTGCCACAGCCTGCAAAATATCGAGCATCACCACTTCAAGTTTGAAGGGCACAGGCGTCCGGGGGACGTTCACATTCACTACTTTGGCACCGATGCACTGAGCTTCAGTGATGGAGTCCAGTTGGAAGACGGCGACGTAATGCAGGTTGGGTGCGAAGCCTTTGGGCGGACTTTGCGTAACCCGGTGAGAATATTTTCAGAGCCTCAGCAGCTGGTTAGCGTCGGCACCTTATGATGAAAGAGTATGACTAAGCCGCGAATCGCTTTCTTAGGACTTGGCATCATGGGATCGGGAATGGCCCGGCGATTGCTTGATGCGGGCTTTCCTCTCACCGTCTATAACCGCAACCCAGAGCGCTGCAAGTTGTTTCAGCCGGGCGCCACGGTGGCGAACTCGCCGCGCGATGCCGCGGCCAGGGCTGACATAGTTATCAGCATGGTGGCCGACGATGTCGCATCGAAAGCGATGTGGCTCGGCGACAACGGCGCACTCGCTGGCGTGGCGACAGGCGCAGTGCTGATCGAATCGAGCACGCTGAGCGTGTCGTGGATTAAAGAACTCGCTTCACTGGCGACCGCCAAGGGATGTGAGCTATTGGATGCACCAGTGACGGGAACCAAGCCACATGCCGCCGCCGGCCAATTGATTTTTCTGGTCGGTGGCTCAGAGGCAGCGCTTGCCAAAGCAAACGCGGCTCTGGCCGCGATGGGAAAAGACATCGTTCCCCTAGGACCAACTGGGAGCGGCTCGTTGATGAAGTTGGTCAACAACTTCATGGCGGGCGTACAGGCAGCGTCGTTCGCGGAAGCTCTCGCCCTGGTCGATGCCAACGGACTGAATCGCGAGCAGGCGATTTCCATTCTCACCAGCGGCGCGCCCGGGAGTCCGCTGGTGAATCGAATTGCCGCCACGTCCGCCAGTGGTGATTTCACGCCAAATTTTATCCTGCGGTTGATGGCAAAGGATCTGGCTTATGCGGCAACAGAAGGCGCCCACAACGGAGTGCCTCTGCGAACAGCTTCCGCAGCTTTGGAAGTCTTCCGGCAGGCAGTTGAGAAAGGCTACGGAGAAGAAGACTTCTCTGCCATCATCAAATCGTTCGGAAGAAAGTGATTGCGATGACTAAGAAAGCCGAACTATCCGCAGGAAATGGTTCTCGACGCGAATTCGCACAGAAGATTGTGGCGGCGGGCGCTGCCGCAGTTTTCGGAATATCAGATCCCTCCGCAGTGGCAGCGAACACCTCCACCCATGATGAAGTCGAATCGCGCTTCCAGCGAATCTTGCAGAAGTATGGAGACCGACTGTCAAATGAGCAAAAGACGCGGCTTCGCAAGATCATCGCGTACAACGAGAAGATGATGGAGCCAATCCGTAATTTTCCCCTGGAGAACGGGCAACCAACTGCTTCTGTCCTCAAGTTCTACCCCGACCCTGAATCGAGGAAGCAATAGCTTGTTGAGCGAAGATGTGCTTTATCTTCCTGTTCGCGAACTTGCCAACCGTATCCGCAGCCGCAAACTTTCCCCGGTAGAACTTGCGCAGAGTTACCTGCACCGCAGCCAGACGATCGGCGCCAAGCTGAACGCCTACATAACCCTGACTCCTGAGCTCGCGCTGAATCAGGCGCATGCAGCAGAACAAGAGATCGCCCAGGGTCGCTATCGCGGCGTATTGCATGGGATACCGTATGCGGCCAAGGATCTGGTCGCGGTCAAGGGATACCCCACGACTTGGGGGGCACGGCCTTACGCCGAGCAACAATTTGATTACAACGCCACAGTCATCGAGCGGCTGAATGCGGCGGGCGCCGTATTAATCGGCAAAGCCGCCATGATCGAACTGGCCGGAGGCTTGGGCTACGAGACCGGAGATTCGTCGATTGCCGGGCCGTGTAAGAATCCGTGGAACACCGACTATTGGACCTGCGGGTCTTCCAGCGGCTCAGGCGCAATCGTCGCGGCAGCACTCGCCCCATGGGCGGTGGGTTCTGATACCCGCGGCTCCATCATTTGTCCTTCGGCATGGTGCGGTATCGCGGGAATGCGACCCAGTTATGGGCGCGTCGGCCGCTTTGGCGCAATGGCTATCGCCTACAGTATGGATAAACTTGGCCCCATGGCTCGCACTGCCGATTGTTGCGGGCTCGTCCTGTCGGTGATCGCCGGGCACGACCCCAAGGATCATCATTCCCTTTCGTCCTCCATGGCAGCGTTTCAGTACCCTGCAACACCGCCTCGCAGGCCGCTGCGGGTTGGGCGTCTGACGAATGTCTTCAACCATCAGGATGATGGGATTGAGCAGTCCGTGAATGATGCTCTGAAGGTTCTGGAAAAAGCCGGGGCCAAAATTACTGATGTCGAGATTCCGGACGGCCCCTACGAAGAAGCGGCCGAACTAACGATCCTCATGGAAGCTGCGTCCGCCTTTCAAGATTTAATCCACTCGGGTGATTGTGCGGAATTGAATGATCCACTTGGGCAGATCAATGGCTACGCCAGCGAGCAATTCTCAGCGTCGGACTATCTACAGGTGCAACGAGTACGCACTGTTTTGCAAAAACAGATCGATGCCTTGTTTGAGAATTTCGACGTGCTGGCAGCGGCGGGAGAGTCGAGTGCCGCTGCGCCGCTTAAGGCGCCACCCGACTCTGGCATGGACGAACCTTTGGAACGGCGCGCGCCGGATGGGATTTCCAGCTTGTGCGGACTGCCAGCTTTAACCGTCCCCTGCGGTTTCAGCAAGAACAAGCTGCCTTTCGGGGTGCAGTTCCTGGGACGTGCATTAAACGACCATTTGGTAATCGAAGCTGCTCGCACCTTTCAATCGCACACGGATTGGCATCGTCAGCGGCCACCGGTCGGCTAGAGCTTACCAGCGCGGATGAACCAGCGGCCTGATTTTTTGATCGTAAAGTTCCTTTACTGCTTTCATCGTCGATTCGCTAAAAGGGGGCAGAGCAGCCGCCGCGCAATTTTCTGCCACCTGGTCAGGACGTTTTCCGCCCGGAATCGCGCATGTAACCGCATCGAACATCAAAATCCAACGCAGGGCAAACTGAGTCATACATAGACCTGCGGGTAGTAGCTTGCGAAGCTGTTCAACTGCATCAAGGCCGGTTTCGTAGTCGACCCCGGAAAACGTCTCCCCCATATCGAAATGTTCCCCGTGGCGATTGAAATTACGGTGATCATCGGCGGAGAAGGCAGAGTCGCGTCGCAGTTTCCCCGTAAGCATGCCGCTGGCTAATGGCACGCGAGCCAGAATTCCTATCTTGCGTTGCTTTGCGATTGGGAAGAACTCGTCCGCAGGACGTTGCCGGAAGCAGTTAAAAATGATCTGCACCGTCTGGACATTAGGATGCTTGATGGCCTCACGCGCTTCCTCGATCTTTTCCACGCTGACGCCGTAGTAACGGATCTTGCCCGCCTTTACCAGGTCGTCGAGAATGCCAAATATTTCGGGCATCGGATAAAGTTCAGTCGGCGGGCAGTGTAACTGCAGCAGGTCGAGGGCCTCGGTCGACAGATTGCGAAGGCTGTCCTGCACCCATGCGGTCAGATTCTCCCGGCTATACCCCTCCACCGCCTGCTTCGGCAGACGGCGTCCCGCTTTGGTAGCTACAATAATTTCTCCTTTGCGTGACCTCTTAAGCTGCGCAATCAGGCGTTCGCTGCGGCCTCCGCCGTACACGTCAGCGGTATCGATGAAATTTACTCCGGAATCGATTGCCTGGTTAAGGGCACCGAGCGCATCTGACTCCGGCACATTTCCCCAGGCGCCGCCTATCGCCCAGGCGCCAAAACTGATCTCTGAAACCTTCCACCCAGTACGGCCCAGGTCCCGATATTTCATGCACGCATCTCCTCAGAGCGAGTATAGCGTGCGCTCCGATTACGATTCGTACACCCACTTGCCACCGGCCATGGTACGTTCCACGGAAATTTCCGTAATCGCCTGTGCTTCAGTCTTGAACGGGTCCTTCGTCAAGACGACCAAGTCCGCCAGCTTTCCCGGTTCAATAGTGCCCTTAATATTTTCTTCGAACGACGCATAAGCCCCATTCATAGTGCCGCAACGGAGGGCCTCTTCGAGGGTGATGCGCTGGTTGCCGCCCCAGACGTTGCCTTTCATGTCCATGCGGGTAAGCTGCGATCGCAGCCACATCATGGGATCGGCAGGACTGGCGGTGTAGTCCGAAGCGTCGGTCGGACGGAGGCCGTTATCGAGAAAGCTCCGCATGGGAAACATATGCTTCGTCCGCTCCTCCCCATAGAAGTGCATAACGTCCCCGTGGAAATACACGTAAGCGGAAAACGGAGCGGGAATTACATTCAGCGCTTTCATACGCTGCAACAACGGCCCGTTCAGGAGGGTGCAGTGCTCAATGCGGAACCGGGGATCGGACCGTGGTAATTCCCGCTGTATCTGCTCATAAACTCCAAGGATGGCATCAATCGCCAGATCACCATTGGCGTGCGTTGCCAGCTGAAACCCAGCCGCATGGGCCTGGCGCGAGGTTTCATAAAGCTTTTCGCGGCTGGTGACTTGCAGGCCGCGGTAGTTCGCAATTCCGATGTATGGTTCGGAAAGCCATGCGGTACGCTCTGAAATCGACCCATCCGCAAACTGCTTGAGGCCGCCAATACGCACCCACTCGTCGCCGAATCCGGTGTGAAGACCTGCTGCTACCAACCGATCGTAGGTCTCCGGAGTCGCGTGGCAGTACATCCGCATGCGCAACTCTCCGGCGTCGCGTGCATCCTGGTAGCCTTGCAGCGCCAGCGGACTGGTGGTGGCATCGCAGGCGGAAGTAATTCCCTTGCTGCTAAACATCTTGGAGATGAGCTTTGCGCCCTCGCGGAAATCGCTGCGAGTGGAGGTTTCAGGAATTAGTTTTTCGAAAGGCTCACGGGCACTGTCGCCGATAAACCCGGTCAGGTGGCCGCTGCTGTCGTGTTCGTAGCGGCCGCCCGGAGGGTCAGGCGTCTTGTCATCAACGCCGGCAAGCTTCAGTGCCATCGAGTTAACGAACACGGTGTGACCGCCGCGATGCATCACCAGCACGGCACGGTCTGGGACCGCCTGGTCCAAATCGTGAAGGTTGAGCGGCCGTGGGGTTTTGCCATCGTCGTAAAGAAATCCCAAGACCCACTTATTGCCTGGTGTCGTGGTGGCCCGTTCGCGCAATGCTGCCTGAATGTCCTCGATGGAGTTCTTGTCGCATGCCACCATGCGCAGGTGTTGAACTCCTGATGCAGCCGGATGTGAGTGCGCATCGTTAAATCCGGGCAGCACGGTTTTCCCGGCCAAATCGATCTTTCGGCTCAGTCCTGCCAAGGTCAGCACCTCGTCATTTGAACCCACGGCCGTAATCTGGCTTCCGCTGATGGCGATAGCCTGGGCGCGAGGAAACGCCGGATTTCCCGTCCAGATATTGGCGTTATGAAGAATCATCGTGGGTTCGGTGCGAACCAAGGGAAAGAATGCCAAAGCGCTGGCTGTGAAAAGAAAACTGCGCCGCGAAACATCTTGCATATTGACCTCTGTTGGAGTTGGCCGTCATCATACCGTGTCTGCCTGAACCATGGCCTCGATCTTGTAGAATTTACCCGATGCACATTCTGACGACCCACACCTTCTTATCCGACATTCTTTCAGCACGTTCATGACAACCGGGGATTTCTGTGGCTGAGAAAAGAAAAACCTCGGTAGTGGTGGTCGGCGCTGGAGTTTTCGGCGGCTGGGCCGCGCTCTATCTGCTGCGGCTCGGAGCCAAAGTCACATTGATCGATGCCTGGGGACCAGGCAATAGCCGCGCCAGCTCCGGCGGAGAGACTCGTATCATTCGCGCTACTTATGGGCCATTGCACCTCTATTCGCAAATGGCCGTCGATGCTCTTCGGCTTTGGAAAGAGAACCAACGCCGCTGGCAACAGAAATTGTTTTTCCATACCGGCGTGCTGTGGATGGTTGGGGAAAACGACGCTTACGAGCAGGAGGCGATGAAAACGCTGAAGCAGGTTGGACAACCGTTTGAAAAGCTTTCCACTGGTGAAGCGGCGAAACGGTGGCCTCAAGTCAGTTTCGAGAACGTGAGTTGGGCGATGTTCGAGCCGGAAGCTGGATACCTGTTGGCACGTCGCTCTTGCGAACTGGTGCTAGAAGCATTTCACGCGGAAGGCGGCGAGTACCGGGTGGCACAGGCTACGCCGGGAAAAATCTCCGGCAATGAAATGCAAGCAATCCAAATCAACGGGAGTGAGGAACTGCGAGCTGACCGACATGTTTTTGCCTGTGGCCCGTGGCTGCCGCAGGTGTTCCCGTTTTTGACGGGAAAGATTCGTCCCAGCAAGCAGGAGGTATTCTTTTTCGGGACTGCTGCGGGAGGCAAGCAATTTACGGACGAAACGCTACCCACCTGGATCGATAACGGGGCACAGATGTTCTATGGAATTCCGGGGAACAAATGGCGGGGATTCAAGCTGGCCTGCGATGAGCGGGGGCCTGATTTCGATCCGACACTTGGTGAGCGCCGTATCAGTGATGAAATGCTTTCGCAGGTCCGCGCTTATATGGTTGGGCGTTTCCCCGGAATGCGTGACGCTCCTCTGCTGGAGACTCGCGTCTGCCAGTACGAAAACAGCCTTGACCAGAAGTTCATTCTCGACCGCCATCCTGAGGCAGGCAATGTCTGGATTCTCGGTGGCGGTTCCGGGCATGGATTTAAGCACGGTCCCGCCCTTGGATTGAAAGCAGCCGAAGCAGTGCTGGAAAAACACACCCCAGAAGCCGAACTCTCTCTCGCGAGGTTGTTACAAAACTAGTAGCGCCACGAAGTTTGATCAGATCCAGGCGGCGCAGTTTTCTTTATACGTGCCAGAATCTGCGGCAGATACATGGTGTGATAGTGCAGACGGGAAAGGTAGTTTGGCAGGTTGGGATCACCATTCCAACAATGTTCCGCACGGTCCCCGTACTTGACCTCGCCGTCGTAGGGTGGATTCTTCGTTGCTTTCAGGAAATCTTCCAGGTAGTAAACCGCGTCAGTCAAGAAATACGTATCCGCGCTGCCGACGTAGATGTGCAGTTTGCCTTGAAGCTTCGGGCCCAGCGTTGACCAGTCACGCTGCATGATCGCGCTGAGGTCATAGTGCTCCTTCCAGTACGCAGCCACTGCTGGATCGATGTCTCCAGTCTCTTTATCAAAAATCGGCTTGGGATACCCATCATTAGCAACCGGGCCAAATACCGCCTGCCAGATATCGAACTGCTCGCCCGAGCGGGCATGACTACCCAGCGCCAGTTCGTATTGGTTTACGGCTGCGAGGGTTGCGAACGTCCGGCCAAGATAATCCCGCACTGCCGGTTGTGCGATGCGCTGGTGGGCTCCAATCATGTAGAACGCATTTTTGCTTTCGTAGATGTTGATATTTGTGTAGGCGCGAAAATCGACCGGGTCAGGGCAGGCAACGAACGCGCCATTGTAATGGTCAGGATAAAACACCTGCACCGCAAGCGACTCCCACCCACCAGTAGAGCCGCCGTACACAAACCTCGCCCAGCCCTGTCCGATCCCTCGAAATTGCTTTTCGATAGCAGGGATTAGCTCGGTTTCAATTGCGTCTCCATAAGGGCCCAGGTTCGCAGAGTTCACCGCGTAGGAGTCGTCGTAGTAAGGGTTGGCGTGGTTGACCTGGGCCACCAGGAACCGCGGAAATCCTGGCGCTGTCCACTGCTGCTGCAACTTGTAGGCTTCTTCCTGTTGAATCCGGTTGTATCCGGCGAGATGGAATCGCTCACTGTAGTCAGGTTTAAGGTCAGGATCGGGAGGCTCAGTGCGAAATCCGTCGAAGTCTGAATTGAAATGATCTTCGCTGATCATCAGCGGGAAATGCGCATCCGGATGGGTATCGAATCCTTCGGGGACCAACACGTTTGCACTGAGAAACATCGGGCGTCCCCAGAATTTGGTAAGCAGCTGGCTCTGAATCTTCAAGTGCCGGATGTATTTTGTATCCCGGGGCGGTGGAATTGCGGGAATTTGCTGATCAAGAACAATCGCGACGGGTGTGGCGACGCCCAAGGTAACTTTCTTCGGTTGCGAGTACAGGTTGCCGGGAGCCAGGTTCCAATGCTGGCCTTCCCCGCGATCCATGGGAAGCTTCACGGTGTGGCCGTCGGCACGATGAAAGGTTTCGTAGCGGTGTAGTACGACCTGTACGGTGTACTCTCCTGGCGGAACCTCGTGCAGATATCGGACCGGATAGCCGAACGCCGAATCATCTATGGCTACCGGCTGGCTGGGACGCATGGCATCGACATCCATGCCGAAGATCATCTGGGTTTGCGGCGAGTCATTGATCTGCATGCGCGGCTCGCCCGAGGGGTCAGTCGAGAGCAACAGAAGAAGCCGTCCATCAATAGGCTGCTCACTTTGCGCCTGCGTGAAAGACACAGAGAACGCCGCACGCTTCTCCGAAGCATGCATGGAATTGGCTGCAGTGGAGACGCTGACGATAAGAACCAGAATCAAGAATAGGCGATTCAAACGAGGGTCCATGCGTATTCCTCAGTACGGTATGAATTCAGCGAATTGTATACCGCCTGCCCGAGTCAGGCGCCTACCAGCCGACTAGAATGATTTCATGGGAACTGTCAGGCCGCCCTGCGACGAAGCCGTAGTCCGCTCCGGGCATACGGATACTTCATGCTCGGGAACCCTACAATTTTGGATTCTTGCGGCGACCATCTTCGGGTCGAGCATGGCATTCATCGATGGAACCGTGGTGAATGTCGCTCTTCCCGCGCTTCAGGCTAGCTTTCATGCCACGGTCGTAGACGTCCAATGGGTCGTCGAATCCTATGGGCTATTCATGGGCGCCCTGATTCTCGTGGGCGGTTCCTTGGGCGACCTTTTTGGTCGCCGCCGGATGTTTGTGCTTGGAGTAATCGCCTTTACGGCAGCCTCGGTCGCGTGTGGCCTGGCTCACAACGTACATCAGCTGGTAATTGCCCGAAGCATCCAAGGTATAGGAGCCGCTTTTCTGGTGCCGGGCAGTCTCGCGATTATCGGAGCTTCTTTCGAGGAGAACACCAGGGGCCGGGCGATTGGCACATGGTCAGGCTTTACCTCGATCACAACCGCGCTTGGTCCTGTCCTTGGCGGATGGCTCATCGAACATGCATCGTGGCGTTGGGCATTTTTTCTCAATCTCCCTTTGGCGGTGGCAGTGATTGCAATTTCACTTTGGAAGGTTCCTGAAAGCCGCGGCACCTCGGCCGGCCGCATCGACTGGCGCGGCGCCCTGTTGGTCACAGTTGGATTGGGTGGCCTGGTGAATGGGTTGATCGAATCGGTCAATCTGGGCTGGAGGCATCCGCTGGTTTTCGGAAGCTTGATGGTTGGCGCTATTTGTCTGATTGTCTTCTGTCTGGTCGAAGCCCAAGCAAACTTTCCAATGGTTCCCTTGAAATTATTCGCTTCACGAAGCTTCAGCGGCGCGAATCTACTCACGTTGTTTTTGTATGCCGCTCTCTCCATCTTTTTCTTTGTGTTCCCGATGAACTTGATTCAAGTGCAAGGATATTCCGCAACAGCAGCAGGGGCGGCAACCCTCCCACTGATTTTGCTGCTGTTCGCTCTTTCCCGCTGGTCGGGAGGGTTGGTGGACCGCTATGGCCCGCGAACTCCGCTTCTGTCAGGACCGTTATTGGCCGCCCTTGGATTCGCGCTGTTCGCATTGCCATCGACAGGAGGAAATTACTGGAAGACATTCTTCCCCGCCCTGGTCGTACTGGGAATTGGAATGGCGATCACGGTTGCCCCGCTAACGACCGTGGTGATGAGTTCGGTAGCTCCTGATCGTGTCGGCACCGCCTCGGGGATAAACAACGCGGTTTCGCGGATTGCGGGAGTGCTGGCAATTGCCGTTCTCGGAATTGTCATGGTGCACACTTTTCGTTCCCGCCTAGGTTCAAGCTTCCAGCACCTCGCGCTCCCGTCTCATATACGTCAGGAAATCCAGGCAGACGAGACCAAATTAGCCGGGTTAGCGATACCCGACGGTATAGATGCTGAAACCAAAACAGCGTTGAAACACGCTGTTAACGATGCATTCGTTTTCGGATTTAGGGTGGTGGTTTTAATGTGTGCCGGTCTGGTGCTCGCCAGTTCCGGCGTGGCGTACTTGCTGATCGAACGTTCAACCAAACGATCCAATCAACAATGACTATCAGGCTGCTGGCCGAATACTGACAATCACCGGACGCTGGTAGGCAGTCTCCAGCAGGTATCTGGCAGCCGCAATCTTTTCAGACGGCTGAGTCTCGATATTCCCTTTCGCCCAGACTCGGATTAGCTCTTCGGTCTGTTCGACTTCGAGCGATCTGACCCTTCCATTCAGTTGTCCATCGACCGCGTCTATCAGGCGTAGAATGCCGGCCAACATCATAGTTTGCCGTTTCTGAGTTTCGGTGAGACCCGAGAGGCCGTCTCCCGAGATTGGCAGCGAGCCGCGATGAAAGCGAGCAATCAGTGCAGCGATTTCCAGGTCTTTGCGCTGCCATCCCAATGGAGGATCAAGTTTTCGGATCAGCTTGTAAGAACGCTTCTGATGTTTCCTATCCCGCTTGGCTCGTCCCACATCTCGCATCATGGCAGCCGCTTCCAGCAACGTCCTTCCGGTTAGATTGGAGGTGGCTTTGGCTTTTACCTTCCCGACTAGACCATCGTAGAGTTGCAACGCCAGTCGGGAGACCCGCTGCGACGTTTGAAACTCGGGATCGAAAAATGACGCCCACATCTTGAGACGTTCTATACTTCCGCGCTCTACTTCGCTCTCTTTTGGAAGTCGCTTCCTCCATACCAGCCAAAGAGAGTCTTTACCGATCATCTTTTCACGATACTGATCAATGCGTTCCCGCCGTTCTTTCTCAATCTGGTCACGCCAGCGAAATCGCGCCTCATCGTCGGGGAACTTGTTTACTGCAATCGCAGTCACCCAAAGCACATCTAGATCGTGGACTTCACCGAGAATATCCTGAAGGTGCTTGAGGTCCTTACCGAACTCTTTGTGCAGATCGGGCAGGAAGTTTTCAATCATGTAGCGAAGTTTTTTTATTCCGATGCGAAGATTGTGGTAACTGACGCGAGAGCGATTGCGGAGCGCCCGGGCGTGCAAATCCCGAGCCTGAGTCCAATGTTCTAGCGCAAGATGCTCGAGGATTAGTTTATTTAGAGCAATGGGCTCGGCACGGTGGGGCAAACTATCAGACCACTGCTTCCATTGATCCTGATCAAATTGCGCCAGTGCCGTTGCCGCCTCCCGCTTCAGTTCCGCTTCCCTTCCGCCCACAAATTCCAAGGTCGCGCAAGCCGTCGGGTCGTCCTGCGGAAAGAGCCGCTGTATCCACTCTCCCATCACCTGAACGTCGCGAAGCTCTCCAAGAGCCGAAAACACCGCTTTGCCGGCCCTGCGCATTCGCTTCCATCCAGAATACGGGTCTACACGTTCGATCACGGCAGCAAGTGATCGACATCGTCGTAGTGCGACGCGCAAGTCATGTACGCTATCTGCGGAGAAATCACGTCGCGCCTGCTCGCATTCCACCATGACTTGCCGCATCCAGTGGGCTAGGCCGAGACGGTCATGAGATGGTTCAGGTTTCATTGGTGTGGGAGACTGATTGTCCCCGCTGGCCCATTGTAGGACTATTTGGATTAGCTTAGTTGGTGGAAATCGTAGCTCTACTGTTCAAGGTTGCGGCTGATGTAAGGCTCTCGAACGATCTATCACCCATTGCGGGAAGATCGGCATCCCTTGCGGTGGCTTTCCCTGAGTAACAGCCCAGTGATCGATCCAGCCGGTGCCTTCCTCCCCCACGTAAGAATCTGGCATACCATAGGCTTGGTCCCCCAACGCATCTTCCAACGTGATGAACCGATAGCCGCGCTTCCGGAACAGGTCCAGCAACTCACCTATGTGGTCCGCCTCCAGTTGATTGGCGTGAATCAGAAGAATCTGCTTGGGTTCGTATCCGAGTGTTTTTTTGGATAGCTCTTCCGTATAGGCGAACATCGTGTTGCTGTAGGACAGATATTCCTGCGTGAGCTTTAGCTGCAGTTCGGTATCGTTACGCTTCTTGGCGTCTTCGTAAACCCCCGCAAACATCCAGTCCCAGGCATCCAAAGTTATTGGGGCGATATGGTACCCGCGGTTGGTGAGAAAGGCTTCTGCCTGTCGCCGGGTGAGAAGGTCACGGCCTGTATCCAGAAAGGGATGCCGGAAATATCTCAACATCATCTTGCGCTCGGCGAGCAACATGCGCGTGACGCTCTCGCCCTGAACAACATCGTCCTCCCAAGCGGCCAGTCCAACCTTGTTAAGGGACGAATGGCTGAAGGTGTGATTCCCTAACTCGAAGCCGGAATCGATCCACAGGCGAAGCGCCTGGATACGCTGATCAACTTCGCCGGGATGATAAAGCTTTTTTTCATTCACGAAGCCAACCACAGGAACTTTCTGGTCGCGAAGCGTCGCCAGCAGCTTTGTGGTCATCTCCGTAATAGACGCGACCGCCAGCGTGTTGGATCCGGCAGGCAGATCATCAATCGTGATCGCAACCTGGCGGTCTGGCTGTTGCTCCGCCGCTGCCGAATAAGCAGCCAGCAGCATGCACAGGTAGATTCCGACCATCCATTTCATGAATCGAAGTTCTCCGACGAATTAAGCTGTGGCATGTTGACGCAGAACACCTGCAAGCTTTTCGGCAACGATCTTGTGTTCCCCGGGCTGAAGCATGAATGAACACATGACCAGGCCCGGCCGATTCTCGCCGCCTCCGAGAACAATCGATGGCTGAGATTCCTTCAACGCTTTGGAGACTTCTTGCTGCGACACCGGGACTTTGGCTTGGTCCCAGGTAATCGCCATGTGCGGCACATGGTTGGCAATGTCGGGGACAAAGAAGCTGGTGCTAACCCCCGGGACTCGGGTCACCTGCTTGGAAATGTAGTCTAGTTGGTTCTGCCAATCCTTCCACAATGCCTCGTGGTCTTCGTTAAGAAATAGTTCCAGAGCCTTCACCATCCCCACGATTTCTTCTTTACCCACTTTCTGGCTTCGTCCAATAGTGTCTTCATGCGGGCTGTTGTTTAGCAGCGCGTTAGCCACCAACTCCTTCTTGCCGATCAGCATGCCCGCACACTGCGGTCCACGTATTGCTTTGCCCCCGCTGAAGGTGATGAGGTCGTAACCCATGTTGACGTAATCCGACAGATGAGAGACCGGAGGCGTGTCGGCTGCAGCGTCATTCATGCATGGAATTTTTAATTCCTTGCCCAGCTTGACCCATTCGTCCACTTTGATCTGGCCGGATGCGTTGGCAAAGTTGGAAAAATGCATCATCGCCGTCTTTTCGGTCACCGCGGCACGCAATTCTTCCCGCGTCTCAATGACCACCAGCTTTATGCCGGTATTCCTCAATTGATGATCAAAGGGATTACGGTGGGATTTCTGGATAATGACCTCCGACTTCATTCCGGTGAGGTCCGGAATCTGCTTGATAAATTCTGGATTGCTGCCGGTGAGAATGCCCGCCAGTCCGGATTCCATGGCCGCAGCCGCGCCGGAGGTAACTAGCGCGGTATAGTCATCGGGAAGCTTCAGCATTTCAGCAATTCGTTTGCCGGCTGCAACTTCCAACTCCAGTATCCGGACAAAGTGCTTGCCCGCCTGGGCCATGACCGCTTCGAGCTCAGGGCGGATTACCGATCCACCCAGTACGGTCATGGTTCCTTCGCAGTTGATGACAGTGGCCACACCCAGCTCCTCGAAGGGATTGCCGGTATGGCCAAAACCACTAATTTTCGTCTCCGCCTTCGCGGAAAAAAGTTTGTGCGGAGCGGCCAGTGAACCCGTAACCGCTCCGATCGTTCCTAGGAAACTGCGACGATTCCACTTCATGGTTGGTCTCCAGAACGCTTGAGTCTATTTTTTGGTGATCGCCGCAACACAGGTGATCTCCACCAGGGAGTTGCCGGGCAAAGCGGCGACTGCCACGGTGGTTCGAGCCGGACCACCATTGGGGAAGTAGGTCTTAAAAATCTTATTCATGGCCTCAAAATTGGCGATGTCAGTCAGATAGACGGTCAACTGGAGAACTGAGTCCATGCTGCCGCCGCCATTTACAACCAGTTCCTTTACATTGTCGAGGACCTTTGTGACATGGCTATCGATGTCATCCTTACCTACCGGGCCATTCGAGTTTGCACCCTGCCCTGATATGTAAATCAGCCCGTTGTGAATGATGAGCGGCGTAATCATCTGCTTGCCGTCCGCAGGCTTTGCGTCACGGTTCAGTTTGTGAACGCCGGAGTCATGGCTCTTGGCTTCCGCGCGCGTTGCAATCAAGGCACCGGCGCCCACGGCGGACGCTACCGCTGCTAAAGAACCCATCAGTTTTCTGCGATTGAAGAAAGTCGAATTCATGATCGTCTCCTTGAGATGAATAAGAATTACTACGGCAATGCAAAGGTGAAAATATCATTCCCGGCTGCAATTGCCACATATTGTTTTCCATCTACCGCGTAGGTCATCGGCGAAGCGCCGAAATGTTGGCCGGTTGTAAAGTGCCACAGAGGTTTTCCGCTCCTGGCATCTACAGCCTCGAAAGATTCGGCGTCATCGCCGAAAAACAGCACCCCCCCAGCGGTAGTCATGGTCCCGCCCTGGGAATGACCGTTGCCGACCTGCGGATATCGCCATGCGAAAGAATCGTCGTCGAGATTGTAGGCGACCAGAACCCGGCGTGGAGTACGGCCGGGAATTCGTTTTACTCCGGTGGAGTAGAAAGTCTTGCCTTCCTCAAATTTTTGCGGGTTCCGAAAAAACCTTTCGCATCCTTCCAGCGCTAGAAAGTAAACAAGGTGCGTCGACTCATTGTAGGACTGCGCATACCAGTTGGTCGCGCCGGCAAATCCCGGACAAATTTCAGTCCCCTCCTGGCTGGGCTTGAGATCGGTCAGGATCGGCCTACCTTTGTCATCAATGCCCTTGGCCCATGTTAGTTTTTCCACAAATGGCTTTGCCGAAAGAAACTTTCCGTTGGTGCGGTCCAGCACGTAAATAAATCCATTACGATTCGCCTGCACAAGAAGCTTTCTGGCCTCCCCATGGTATTTAGCATCAATCAACATCATGGTCTCTGGCGCATCGAAATCAAACACATCATGCGGGGTGAACTGGAAGTGCCACTTCAGCTTTCCGGTATCGGGATCGAGCGCAAGCACGCAAGCCGTATAGAGATCGTCTCCAGGCCGAACGTCTCCGTCAAAATCAGGCCCCGGATTGCTTGTGCCCCAGAACAATGTATTGGTGTCGGGATCGTAGCTGCCAGGCATCCACGTTGTACCGCCGCCACGCAGATACAAGTCACCGGGCCAACTGTCCGAACCGAACTCCCCAGGGCCGGGAATCGTCCAAAAACGCCACAGAAGTTTGCCACTTATGGGGTCGTAGGCCGCCAGAAATCCGCGGACGCCATCGTCCCCACCCGATGTCCCAACAATTACTTTGTCGTTGACCACCAGCGGTGCACCCGTTGCTCCGTAATTCTTGTTCCAATCTGCGTAGGGGATGTCCCACAGTAAATGGCCGGAACGGGCATCAATCCGCAGCAGATGTGCGTTGTCGGTGAGACGGTAGAGGCTCGAATGCCATAGGGCGACTCCGCGGCTGATGTGCCGCGAGGCATCGTCGATCAAGCCCTCCGTGATGGGCCGGTCGTTGTGCCAAATCGTTCGTCCCGTTTTCGCATCCAGAGCGAAAGTGTCGTTCGCGGAAGTCACGAACATTATTCCATCCGCCACTTGCGGCGTGTTCTCCAGACGATCGGAGACGTCGACATGAAACACCCACTGGGTACGCAGTTGACTTACGTTGCTGACCTTGATTTGCGAGAGGCTGCTGTAACGGCGTCCAGTAAAGTCGCCATTGTACGAAAGCCAGTTGGCTCCGACTGGAGTTGACTTCAAGTCGGCGGGAGAAATTTCCAGACCCGAACCCGATTCGGCCTGAGCCTTCCCCCATCCTCCCGCAAAACAAACCGCGAACACTGCCAACCAAATTTGGACAGAACGTGGCATAATCTAGTGAATCGTTTTAATATAGCGCAGATTATCCGATGAAACTTTGTGAGTTGCAATGAGGAAATGGAAACTCCGAATGGGACCGTGACTAGCTTTGTGCATTCGCCTGAAGTGGTTTATATATGAGCCCTAGCCAAGATGCCTCAACAATTTATCCGACCGGCCACTTTTGTGATTCTGTTTCTGGCAACTGCCTTTGCCAATCAGGCATTCAGCCAGTCAACCGAAGAAGGCAAACGCACCTTCTCTTCGACCTGTTCCGCATGTCACGGACTCGATGGCAAGGGCGCGGAGCGCGGGCCTGATATCGCCAAGCGTAGAGCGGTACAACAGCTTTCCGATGCCTCATTGTTAACCATTGTGCGCGATGGCAAGCCGGGAACTGGGATGCCGCCGTTTCGTGCACTGGGTGATGTGCGAATTCAGGCGGTCGTGCACTACCTCAGAGAACTGCAGGGACAGGGCTCGACGGTCGCGTTGCCCGGGAATCCCAAGGCTGGCAAACTCCTGTTTTTTGGCAAGGGAGAATGCGCAGAGTGCCACGTCGCGCGTGGGCAGGGCGGCTTCATGGGCTCCGATCTTACAAGTTTCGCCTCCGGCAAGCCCGCAGCCGATATTTACAGCGCGATCACCGAACCCAACAAGAATCTCGATCCAAGAAGACAAGTCGTAGTGGTAAAGACCTCCGACGGCACGGCCCTCACCGGCATTGCCCGCAACGAAGACAACTTTTCGTTGCAGCTGCAAACTCCAGATGGTTCTTTCCACTTTTTCGACAAGTCGCAGGTCCAAAGCATTGATCGTCAACCTAGATCGTGGATGCCTGCCGACTACGGGTCCAAGCTCAGCCGTCAGGAAATTGATCAGTTGGTGAGTTACCTCATGAGCATTGCACAGAAACCCAGCGAAAAAGACACACCAGAGAAAGGAGAAGAATGAGAGTGTTTTCCGTCAAAACTATTGTGGCTGTCTTTGTTTTGCTTACAGGATTCGCCATAGCTGAGGACTCACCCAGATCCTTCAAGCTGACGGCTAAATCTCCCGCCTTTTGGAAGCTCGTCGATCGCAACTCAAAGCTCACCAAAGTCGCAGGCGATTTTGGCTTCACCGAAGGGCCGGTCTGGGACGACTCCGGTTTTCTCTATGTCAGCGACGAAGAGATTAACAAGATCTATCGGGTATTTCTCGATGGACGCAAAGAAGAGGTCATCTCTCTCGGTGATCCTGACGGAAACACCTATGACCGCCAGCATCGCCTCATCGACTGCGCCAGCGTGCTGCGCGCCATCATCGCTGTAACTTCGGATGGAAAGTACACAATTCTGGCCGACAATTATGAAGGCAAAAAGCTGAACAGCCCCAACGATGTGGTCATCGGGCCGGACGGCGCCATCTACTTTACGGACCCAACCCTCGACCTGGTGAAGGGCGAAAAACAGGAACTGCCCTTTCAAGGTGTATTCCGTCTCGATGCAAATGGGCAACTCAAACTGCTAACCAAGGACCTGATTCAACCAAACGGTCTCGCCTTCTCTCCCGATGGCAAGCGCTTTTACGTGGACGACGACGAGACCAGAAACATTCATGTCTATGACGTCGCCCCAGACGGAAGCCTTGGCAGTGGGAAGATATTCGGTGAAGAACCTGGCGGTCCCCATGAAGGCGTTCCCGACGGAATCAAGGTGGACTCCAAGGGAAATCTGTATGTCACCGGACCCAAAGGCATCTGGGTATGGGACCCGCAAGGCCATCATCTGGGTACCATCGAGATGCCTGAACAACCAGCGAACCTGACCTGGGGAGATAAGGATTCCAAGACGCTTTACATTACAGCGACGCATTCGGTTTACCGTCTGCGGACAAAGGCTCGTGGGTTTGTACCTTACAAATCTCACTAGTTCGGGATTCCACTTCAAAAATGAAACGCCTGCAAAAATCCGCTTTGCGCTGCGTGCCTGGCTTGGCTGCTCTGTTTCTTCTTTCCGTGCTGCTAAGTGCACAGGACGCTAAGACCGGCATTATTCGGATCGACATCAAACATCCGGTCAAGAGCTTCGACCCCGATATCGCTCTCGGGACTTCCATCGACATTCTGCCTCAAGGAATCGTCGACAAGGTTTACACCCCGGCGATTCTGAAGGAATCACTCTCCGCGGGATGGGGGCCGATCACGTATCGGCAAAACACCGAGCTTTCAGGCGCAGCCTGGCACTGGAATCCAAACGGCAAGTGGAGCGATCCGGCCCATCAACAGGGATATTTCGTTGGCAGCACCGAGGCCGGCGAATTGATTCGCCATTCGGCGGGCTATCCTCTGCCGCATCGCGGAAATACTTCCGGCGACGGCCGCTCTCGCGCCAAATATTCGCGAATTACAGACGGTGATCCCAGCACTTACTGGAAGAGCAATCCCTATCTGAGCAGCAAATTCACCGGTGAAGATGATTCTCTCCACCCGCAGTGGGTGATCCTGGATTTGGGGGCGGCGGAAAAATTCGACTTCCTTCGAATTGCTTGGGGATCACCCTACGCCCGGCAATACGAGGTTCAATATTGGAGCTCCGACCGTGACCCGCTGGCCAATCCAACCGCCGGAGTCTGGATCGCCCTTGCGGTTAACACCGCCGCCAACGGCGGAACTGAGACCTTGCATTTCACTCAGTCAATCGCGCCCATGCGATTCCTGCGCATCTGGATGACGCAATCTTCCAACCCGTCAGAAGCAAACCATGGCGAGGACCCCAGAGGCCCGGCGGGTTATGCGATCCGCGAAATCTATGCCGGAACCCTTACCCAGAACGGCGATTTCGTCGACCTGATCACTCACCGCCCCGATGGCGGCCAGACTGCAACTTTCGCGTCTTCAGTAGACCCCTGGCATGCGGCGACCGACCTTGATCCGCAAACCGGGGACCAGACGGGCATGGACCTGTTCTACACCAGCGGAATCACTAACAATCTTCCAGCTATGATTCCGATCTCGATGCTTTATGGAACGCCGGAAGATGCCGCCGCGCAGATCACTTACGTGAAAAAGCGGGGCTATCCGATCTCCTACATCGAGATGGGTGAAGAGCCCGACGGGCAAAAGATGCTGCCGGAAGACTACGGCGCTCTGTACATCCAGTTCGCGACTGCCCTGCACAAAGTTGATGCCAAGCTGAAATTGGGAGGCCCTGTATTCGAGGGAGTGACCGAAGACATTCGCGTCTGGCCTGATTCGAAGGGCCGAGTTTCATGGCTGGGACGCTTCATCGAATACCTGAAGGAACACAATCGGCTCGGCGATCTCACCTTCGTGTCCTTTGAGCACTATCCCTATCCACCGTGCGAGATCACCTGGTCGGACCTCTATCGCGAGCCAGAACTCACCGAAGGAATTCTAAAAATTTGGCGGGCCGATGGAGTTCCCCAAAACGTTCCGCTGATCAACACCGAGAGTAACGTTTCATGGGGATTGACCCAGCCGATGGCCGATATCTTTGCTGCTCTCTGGCTTGGAGACAGCGTCGGATCATTCCTCACCCTCGGCGGTGATATCTATTACCACTCGCCCATTCAGCCCGAGCCCATCCGATCTGGCTGCCACGGCTTCAGCACTTATGGAAACTTTGTCGCCGACGAGAACCTGAATATCCGCGCCCACACCTCACAGTACTACGCCAGCCAGATGATCAATCTGGACTGGGTGACCCACCACGGCGGCAGTCATCAACTTTTTGCCGCTGCCAGCGACCTAAAAGACGGCGCCGGACACACGCTGATCACTGCCTATCCCGTACAACTTCCCGATGGAGAGTGGTCGGTTATGGTCGTCAACAAAGACCAGAGCAATCCGCATGCCGTGCATCTGGTGTTTGACGATGGTGCAAGTTCCAAATCATTTTCCGGATCCGTTTCTATGGTGAGCTTCGGCAGCGAGCAATACGTTTGGCGTTCGGAGGGAGTCAACAGCCATCCTGACCCGAATGCGCCGCCGGCCCGGAAAACTGTGCAAGGCGGCTTGATTGAATTGCCAAAGGCATCGCTAAGTGTGCTGCGCGGAAAATTAGACGTCACAAAATAAGACTTCGCCGGAGCAAACATGCAACGTTTATCCAGGCTCGCCTATTTACTGTTTCCAGCAATCATCTTTGCCGCACCAGCTTCCGTTGGTCAAACGGTCCGCGTCGATATCACACCAGGTCACGTCGCCAATTCCTTCATTCCCACCGAGGCTTTGGGAGCCGGCATCGATCGTCTAAACTCCGCCGCCACCGACAAGTTGTTCGCCGAGCCCGTGATGAAGCAGGTACTTTCAGCCGGATGGCAGACGGTCACCTACCGCCAAAACACTGAACTGGCCATCCAGGCGTGGCACTGGAATCCACAGGGGACATGGAGTGATCCATCGGGCAAAGGCTA
>Ga0157378_10000131_pt1 | contig 72220 bp, 57 predicted proteins | sample M65metaG_FD_115309 | JGI IMG/M metagenome (GOLD analysis project Ga0157378, IMG submission 115309) | Miscanthus rhizosphere microbial communities from Kellogg Biological Station, Michigan, USA - M6-5 metaG | ecosystem: Host-associated > Plants > Roots > Rhizosphere > Soil | place: USA: Michigan... | reverse complement strand
CCCCGTGAGTCGCGGCCCGCGGGCGGAGGGTGAGCGGGGAGCTTTCGCGAGATGCGTTGAAGCGCATCTCGCGCCCGCGAACGCCGAGAGCAGGAGCCCGAGGCCGGCCTTCTTAGCGAGGCCACGATGGCCGAGCTTAGAAGGGTCCGCAGGATCGCGCACACGATGTGCGCGAGTTTTCCGAACGCACACGGATGTGCGTCCGGAAAACCCCGTAGCCCGCGGGCGAAGTCGTAGGGCAGGATGCCCGCAGACCGCGACGTTCGGAGCGCATTCTCTTGAATCCGGGCATCCTGCCCTTCGCCCCTTCGGGGCCACCTCCGCTGTTCGCGCCGCTCCTGCGGCGCAGTGGTTACTTTCTCTTGTGCGAGCAAGAGAAAGTGACCCGCTCCTCCGCAGGAGGAGTGGAACGCTTTGGCTCTTCCATGAAGAAGAGACAAGCCAAAAGAAAGAACTGGATTCCAGCTTGCGCTGGAATGACGAGCGAGAGCAAGAACTGGATTCCCGCCTGCGCGGGAATGACGAGCGAAGAAGGCGAGAGCTGGATTCCACCGTGCGCTGGACTGACGAGCCCGAACGCACGAACTCGATCCGCGCCCGCGCGGAAATACCATGCGATAAGACCTATAATTGTCGCTCCAGTCGGAGAGACGTACATGCAATCGACCATGAAGGCGCTGGTCAAGCGCGAGGCGGCGAAGGGGATCTGGATGGAACAGGTGCCCTTGCCCGAGATCGGCCCGAACGACGTGCTGGTCAAACTCGAGAAGACCGCGATCTGCGGTACAGATTTACACATTTACAAGTGGGACGAGTGGTCGCAGCGCGTGATCAAGCCGGGCCTGGTGATCGGCCACGAGTTCGTCGGGCGCATCGTCGACATGGGACCGGGCGTGCGCGGCTACACGATCGGACAGCGCGTCTCGGCCGAAGGGCATCTGGTGTGCGGCGTGTGCCGCAACTGCCGCGCCGGCAAGCAGCACCTGTGCCCGAACACGGTCGGCATCGGCGTGACGCGCAATGGCGCGTTCGCCGAATACATCGCGATGCCGGCGTCGAACCTGTGGCCGATCCCGGACCAGATCCCGAGCGAGCTGGCCGCGTTCTTCGATCCGTACGGCAACGCCGCGCATTGCGCGCTCGAGTTCGACCTGATCGGCGAGGACGTGCTGATCACCGGCGCCGGTCCGATCGGCATCATCGCCGCCGGTATCTGCAAGCATGTCGGTGCGCGCAACGTCGTGGTCACCGACGTCAACGACTACCGCCTCAAGCTCGCCGCCGACATGGGCGCGACGCGCGTGGTGAACGTGTCCAAGCAATCCGTCAAGAGCGTGATGCAGGATCTGCACATGGAAGGCTTCGATGTCGGCCTGGAAATGTCCGGCAACCAGCGCGCGTTCAACGACATGCTCGATTGCATGTACCACGGCGGCAAGATCGCGCTGCTCGGCATCCTGCCGAACGGCGCCGGCATCGACTGGGACAAGGTGATCTTCAAGGGCCTCGTGCTGCACGGCATCTACGGCCGGCGCATGTACGAGACCTGGTACAAGATGACGCAGATGCTGCTGACCGGTTTCCCGCTGCAGAAGGTGCTCACGCACCAGATCCATATCGACGATTTCCAGAAGGGCTTCGAGCTGATGGAAGCCGGCAACTGCGGCAAGGTCGTGTGCTCCTGGAACTGAAGCACGCCGCAAAAGGCGACGCCGCGAAAGACTGATTGCGGCGTCGCTGCCCTGCCCCCTTACTCGAAGCTGTCGCGGAAGACCACGTCGCAGTCGAAGCTGTTGCCGACCGTGTACGCGCCCAGGTACGACAGGCTGTTCGGCATCGCGTCGTAGAGCTGCGTCGCGCCGGCGCCGACACCGCCCGGATCCGTGGTCTGCGATGACCCGCTGATGAAGCCGACGATGTGATCGCCGTGGTTTAAGCCCAGGGCGCTCGCCGTCACCGTGATGACGATCGTGTCGTACGGCGCATCGTAGCTGCCGCTCAGCGCCGGCTGGTTCGAACCCGGATTGACGAAGCGCCCGTCGACATCGCCGCTCGTGTTCGGCCCCGGCACATATGATTCGAACGTCGGCGTCGTACCGGTCCACGCCATGTGCACCGCGGCATATCGGAACGTCGACGCGGGCGGCGGATCGGCGATCTTCATCGCGATGTACCACGCCGAACCGGGCGGCTGCGGCGACTGGCCCGGATCGGTGTGCAGCGTGAAGGTCAGCTTGATGTTGCCGTCGAGCGCCAGCGGTTGCGCGAGCTGGAACGATTGCAGGTCGGTGCCGGCCGGCGCACCGCCGTCGAGCACGCCTTCGGCGATGCTGGCGTCGCCGGCGGGATCGGCCAGCATCGTCGTGCCCGGAATCTGGCAGACGGTCTGCGGCGGCGGCGGCACGACCACGCCGAGCTTGATCTCGTTGCTGATCGCGCCGCTGCCGGTGTCGTTGACCGCCTTGACCGTGTAGTAGTAGTCGCTCACGCTCGGATCGGCCGTGGTGTCGTCGTAGCCGTTCATCGCACCCTTGGTCTGGCCGATGTAGCTCTCCTGCCCGGACGCGGTGCCGCGGAAGATCAGGTAATTGCCGATCGCTGCGCCGCCGTGATCCGGCGTCTTCCAACTCAGGTGCGCCGCGGACGGATCACGCGCGCCGCTCAGGCATGCACGATTCGGCGCGCGTGGCTCGAACGCGTCGTACTGCGCGAGCAGACTCTTGCCGCCGCTCTGCCGCGCCACGCGCATCCACGCAGTGAAATCGTTCGGCGCGGTGCCGGCGATGCAATCGCCGCTCACACAGCCGTCGCTGTAGCCGTACAGCACGCGGCCTTTCTCGTCGAGCGTGATCTCGTTGAAGTCGAGCAGGTTGCGATCTTGTTCGCCGCCGCCCTGCTGCCACACGCCGGTATGGCTCTGCACCGGATCGTTCGGCGTCGCATTGACCGTGGTCCAGGTCACGCCACCGTCGTAGGTGGTGGCGACGAACGCATACCACACGCCCTGGAAACTCAGACTCTGGTAGTCGCCGGCCACGTTGGTGCCGATGAAGCCGCACGCGGCGCGGCCGGCGCTGCCGCCGACCGCTTCGGTCTCGGCCGCATTGCGGATGCCATGCGATGCGCCGAGATCGAAATCGTTGCCCCACGTCACGCCGCCGTCGTGGCTGACCTGCACGTGCACGTGGCCTTCCGGCGGGTTGCCGTTCGCGACCGGCTCGTTGTTGACGTAGCAGAAGTACGCATTGTTGGCGCTGTCGAGCGCGATCGACGGATCGGCACCCTGCGCCTGCGACGCGCTGGTCGGCAACGCGAATTCGGTCCAGGTGGTGCCGCCGTCGATGCTGGTGACGCCGCCCTGATGGCCGTTGCACTGGCTCACCGGCAGCCACGCCGTACCATTTGCTGCAATGTGTAAATGTCCATGCAGGCCGCCGCAACCTTGCGGGCCGGAGCCCGTGTATGCCGGCACGCCCGGCCCCCAGGTGCGGCCAAGATCGAGACTGCGTTGGCACATCGCCGGGCCGACCACGTCCTGCGAGCAGTACAACGTGTTCTGACCAAGGTTGAGCGGATTGCCGAGCGCTGCCTGCGCTGCCGGGAACGGTCCCGTTCCGATCGTTTCGTGATCGGCGCCGCCGTCGGGTGGTCCGACGCCAACCGTGGTCCACGAGTCGCCATCGTCGTCGCTGTACGCGTACACCGCGTTGGCCCCGGCGGTGGAGTTCGAGGCGATCGTGCGTCCGCTCTTCTGGTCGGTCCACAGGATTGGGTCCAGGCCGGTGTCGGTGACCAGCGAAGATTTGTCTTCCCACGACGCATCGCAGCTTTCCGGATTTGCCGGACTCGATACTTCGGCCGGCGTCAGGCGCCAGATCGGTCCCGAATTCATCGTCATGATGCGGCGCGTGGCCGGATTGAAGCCGATGTTGAATTCACCGTTGCCCGGTTCGGCAGAAGTGCCGTGCGGCGCGTAGAAGACTTGATAGCGCGGCACGCCCGGCTGCGCCGGATCGGCGCCGCCGAAGCTGCCACCGCCGCCGCTGCTGCCCGGCAGCAACTGGATCTGCACATGCACCGTCTCGCCACTAGGCGTGTACGGCACGACTTTTACGGTGAACGCGTTCGCGCCATCGACCAGGCCGTTGAACGTCGCCACTTCCGGGTCATTGCCGCTCGCCGATTGCGCATAGGCCTGCTGCGATCCGTCCGTGGTGGTGACGGTGCCCTGATAGATGTACAGGTCATAGTCCGACTTGCCGCTGCCGGCGTCGGTCCAGCTCATCGTCACCTGCACGGACGCGTTCGGATGCGCCGACATGTAGCCCGCCGGCAATTGCACCGTCAGCGCGAAGTCGTCGCACGGCACGCTCGGATTGTTGCAATGCGGACCGACGTCGACCTCGGGCACCGGCGTTGGATTGGCCACGGTAAATGGACCGGCGCTGTAACTGAGCGGTCCCGAAGTATTGGTCAAGGTGCCGGCGGGCGGCGTTGCGCCCAGCGCGAACTGCGTAGAAAAAACCAAGGCGGCAGCTAGCCACCGCGAACGTTCCGTGTTCATGTTTCCTCCCTGTTTCGTAACAGCGAACCTGTGTCCTCTCCTGGACGCAGCCCGAGAACGACGTCCGGACTAGGGCGAATGCACTATATGCCGCCGTTCAGCCCGCCACAATGGAAGAAACCCCCAGCCGCGAGCGGGCATTCATCCCTCATTACTACTGTGCGTGCGATAAGATTTCACTTCTGCGCCTGAAAAACTCCCGATGCTCCGCAACCGTGCCCGACCCGCCTCGACGGCCGTCGCGCTGGCGCTCCTGAGTACCGCCGCCGCCGCAGACCTCGAGACCGAGCCGTACCTGCCCGCCGCCGCGCTGGTCCAGGCGCCGCTGCTGAGCGGCCCGAATTTCCGCGTCGTGCCGGAAGTGCAGGTGCATGGCTACATGGCGCGCTATCTGATCGACACCACGTTCGGACCGTTGCACGCCGACAGCACCGAGCTGCTCGCAGTGCGCGTCTCGGAAGTGCCGGCACTGGAAACGCTCGATCGCGCCAGCCGCAGCGGTGCGTTCGCACAGGCGCTCGGCGCGCGCGCACGCAAGACCGGCGCGGCGATCGTCAACGTGCTGACGCATCCGGTCGACAGCGTCAGCGGCCTGCCCGCCGGCGTGGCGCGCTATTTCGGTACACAATGGAACTTGTGGACAGGTCGTGCCCAATCGGTCGCCGATCGTTCCACGCGCGAATTCGAGAACAAGGGCGATCCGTATCACGCGCCGCCCGGTCCGATGACCGCGGGGCGCGCACCGCTACCCGAGGCGGACGACGATAGTGCGCAAGCCGCCACGAAAAACCACGCCTGGTACGCACGTGCCGGCCACGAGGCCGAACGCGAGACCAAGCGCTACCTGAAGTACGCGCAGGAACGCCGCGACATGGCCAAGATCGTCGGCGTCGATCCGAACTCGAGCAATCCGTTGCTCGACGAAAAACTCGATCAGCTGGCGTGGGCCGCGGTGTGGGGCAATTTCTCCGCCGGCAGCGCGCTCGGCCAAATCGCCGGACCGGCTGCGACGGTGGTGTCGTGGAGCGGCAAGCTCAATCAGTACGTTTTGGAAAAGCCGCCGGAACAACTGCGCGAGACCAATCGCGTGCGCCTGCTGAAGTTCTGCAGCGACGAGTTCAGCGTGCGCCAGTTCCTGCGCCGTGGGGGTTTCAACGACACGTTGCGCACCGCGCTCGCGCAGGCGCTCGAGGCACTCGAGCCGAAATCCGGCTGCAACGATCTGATCGAGCTGGCCGCGACCACGCGCGGCGAAGTCGAAGCGCGTTATCTGGTCGATGCGCTCAAGCTGATCGAACGCGAACCCGACGCGCGCGGCGGCGAATTGTTCGTTGCCGGTGCCGCGCTCGCCTGGCGCACGCCGACGGGCAAGCTGCTGCTGCCGCTGCCGGTGGACTATTTGACCTGGAACAGCGAACTGGCGACGTTCTTCGATCAAGCAGCGTTGGCAGGCGCCGACAAGCTCGCCCTGATCGGCGGCGAGGCATCGCCGCTGGTGCAACGCGCGCTCACCGCGCGCGGCTGGAGCTTGCGGGCGCGCGCACCGTTCGATGGCGCTCCGGCGTATGCGCAGGGTGAGTTTGCCGCGCCGCGCGCCGCCGCCGAGGCTGCGTCGCGCGCTTCCGGCGCGCCGTAGCGCCGAACGCCGCGGACGTCGCGTCGTCCACACCGGCAACTTCCGCGTGAGCAGCGAACAACGCGCGTATTCCGCTACCATACGCGCCTCACGCATCGGAACATCGCCATGGACTACGCCGCACGCGACCGCCTCGCCGCCGAACTCGACTCGATCCGCGAACAGGGCTTGTACAAGACCGAGCGCGTGATCACCACGCCGCAGTCGGCGGCGATCCGCACGACCGACCAACGCGAAGTGCTCAACTTCTGCGCCAACAACTATCTCGGCCTGGCCGATCACCCGGACATCATCGCCGCGGCCAAAGCGGCGCTCGACACGCACGGCTTCGGCCTGGCCAGCGTGCGTTTCATCTGCGGCACGCAGGATCTGCACAAGCAGCTCGAGGCGACGATCGCGAAGTTCTTCGGCACTGAGGACGCGATCCTGTACACCAGCTGCTTCGACGCCAACGGCGGCCTGTTCGAGACGATCCTCGGCGAAGCCGACGCGGTGATTTCCGACGCGCTCAACCACGCTTCGATCATCGACGGCATCCGTCTGTGCAAGGCCGAACGCCGGCGCTACGCGAACGGCGACATGGCCGAGCTCGAGAAGCATCTGCAGGAAACGCAGGGCAAGCGCACGCGCCTGATCGCCACCGACGGCGTGTTCTCTATGGACGGCTATATCGCCAAGCTCGACGAGATCGTCAAGCTCAAGGAAAAGTACGGCGCCCTGCTGATGGTCGACGATTCGCACGCGACCGGCTTCGTCGGGCCGACCGGTCGCGGCTCGGCCGAGCTGCACGGGGTGATGGACAAAGTGGATATTTTCACTTCTACACTCGGCAAGGCGCTCGGCGGCGGCTCCGGCGGCTTCACCACCGGGCGCAAGGAAATCATCGACCTGTTGCGCCAGCGTTCGCGGCCGTACCTGTTCTCGAACACGTTGCCGCCGCCGCTGGTCGCCGCCTCGATCAAGGTGTTCGAGATGCTTTCGGCCAGCACCAGCCTGCGCGACAAGGTCAACGACAACGCGCTGTACTTCCGCAAGCGCATGACCGAAGCCGGTTTCGAGATCAAGCCCGGTACGCATCCGATCGCGCCGGTGATGCTGTACGACGCCAAGCTCGCCCAGGCGTTCGCTTCGGCGCTGCTCGAGGAAGGCATCTACGTGATCGGCTTCTTCTTCCCGGTCGTGCCGCAGGGCCAGGCGCGCATCCGCACGCAGATGAGTGCCGCGCACACGCGCGAGCATATCGATCGCGCAGTCGCCGCGTTCGTGAAAGTGGGCAAGAAGCTCGGCATACTGAAGTAATTCCCGCCGCCGCACCGAAACACCGCCGCTGCCGGCATAGCACACGCCGCGCGGCGGACACGAACTCGTCCGCACGCCGCAACGGTCGACACATCCTCGGGCCGATTCTTCGCCTACGGCGATCCTTTTTGCCTATCCGCTCGCGCTCCGCGATAGCACATTGACGATCGACGCCGCATTCGAACGGCGCATCGTGTTTGTGATCTCGGAGGGGAGCACGTATGAAGTTCACAGCATGTCTGGCGGCACTCGCGTTGCCGCTGGCGCTCACGCTCGCGCACGCAGCGGGTGGCGACCGCGACGAAAGCCACGAACGCGAAGGTGCGCCGGAGCTGCGCGAAGCGTATGCAACGCAGCGCCGCGTGAATCCGGCCAACCCGGCTTTCAACGCCGCAGCCGCTCGGCTGCAAGCGGTGAATCTGGCGGCGGCACGCGCACGACCGCTGAACACGCATGCTGCACGAAGTTCGTATCTGCACATCGAAACCTGGCAGGCGATTGGTCCGGCACCGCTGCTGCAAGGCGAGACGCCGTGGGGCACGCCGCAGCATGTGAGCCCGGTATCCGGGCGCATTTCCGCAATTGCCCTGGATGCGCAAGACGAAGTCGCGTTCATCGGCGCCGCGCTCGGCGGCGTGTGGCGCACCGCCGACGGCGGCCGCAGCTGGGCGCCGCTCGGCGATCAGCTGGGCTCGCTCGCGATCGGCAGCATTGCGATTGCGCCGGGGACGCATGCGCGCAACCAGGCGACGCTGTACGTCGGCACGGGTGAAGGCAACTACGGCTGCGATTCGTACGGCGGCGTCGGCATCTACAAGTCGACCGATTCGGGACACACCTGGCAAGGCCCATACGGGTCGAGCCTGTTCACCTACCGCGCCGTGAATTCGATCGCGATCGATCGCACCGATCCGAATACCTTGTTCGCAACCACCGGTTCCGCGTTCGACTCGGCCGGCGGCTCGTGCATCTCCGAACCGGCGTTTCCGCCGCGCGGCATCTTCAAGTCCAGCGACGGCGGGCTGACATGGGCGCGCCTGACCACGCAGGCCGCGAACGACCCGGCATCGCAAGTCATCCAGGATCCGCGCACGCCGACGCGTTGGTGGGCGGCGATGTACGCGAATGGCGGCCTGCTCGGCGGCGTGCTGCGCTCCGACGACAACGGTGCCACCTGGAGTCAGGTCGCGGGCCAGGGTGGACTGCCGCCGCTGGACGCCAGCGGCACGTGGAGCCGCGCATCGATCTCAGCCGCTGACGACGGACAAGGGCACACCGTGCTGTACGTGAGCAACGGGCAGACGGCCAGCAGCGCTGGCGCCGGCGGACGCGTATTCAAATCGAGTGACAGCGGCGCGACCTGGACGGAGTTGAGCGGCGCGCAGGGCTTCTGCAACACGCAGTGCTGGTACGACAGTCCGATCGCGACCGAGCCCGGCAACCCGAACGTCGTGTACACCGGCGGCTCGTATATCTCCTCGGTCGACGGCAACGACAACGAAATCACGCCGAGCCAGTTCATGCGTTCCGACGACGGCGGCGTGACGTTCGGCAGCCGCGTGCGCAGCGCCGACGGCACCACCGCGTTGCACGCCGACGTGCATGCCATCCAGGTATGGCCGGGGCGCGGCAACGAGATCTGGGTCGGCAACGACGGCGGCGTTTGGAAATCGCTCGATCGCGGCGATCATTGGATCAACCTCAATTCCAACCTGCAGATCACGCTGTTCGAGCAGTGCGACCTGTATCGTGCCGACCCGAGCATGGCGTACTGCGGTACGCAGGACAACGGCGTGGACGGATTCGTCGGCGGCATGGGCTGGCTGCATCTGGACTACGGCGACGGCGGCACGGCTCTGATCGATCAGGACAATCCGAACAATCTCGTGCACACCTACTACGACACCAGCGGCGGCGACTGGTCGATCGGCGTGGGCTATACGACCGACGGATTCGACGCGTTCGAGAACTACAGCTTCTCGGGCGCGGCGATCAACAACCCGCCCTACAACAACGGCATGAACTACACCGATCGCGTGCTGTGGTATCCGCCGATCCATCTCGACGCCGGCGTGCACGACACGCTCTACTTCGGTACCAACAAGCTGTATCGCGCCGATCGCTTCTTCTCGTATCCGAGCGGCGCGCCGGACATCTTCGTCGCGCTCGGCACCGGCAGCGGCGGACAGGATCTGGCGCTACCGAACGGCGAGGTCAGTGCGATCACCACGCTGCCCAATCTCGGCGCCGACGCGCAGGTCATCTTCACCGGCTCGAGCAACGGACGCGTGTTCCGTTCCAGCGACGGCGGTTTGAGCTTTTCCGAAGTCGACGCGATGCCGGCGCTGATTCCGCTGTTCGTGTCCAACATCCTGATCGATCCGCGCGACCCGAGCGTGGTGTATCAGGCGCGCGCCGGATTCACCGGCAGTCTTCCCGCGCACAACGTGCGCAAATCGACCGACGGCGGCGCGACGTGGGCGGATGCGTCCGTGGGCTTGCCCGACATCCCGGTCAACGTGCTGGTGGTCGATCCGATCCTGCCGAACGCAGTGTGGGCCGGTACCGACGCCGGCGTCTTCTTGTCCAGCAACGGCGGCGCAACCTGGGACCCGTACAACGACGGCCTGCCCAACGTCCCGGTGTTCGACATGAAGACCAGCCGCACACCCGCGCAAGTCGTCGCCTTCACGCACGGCCGCGGCGCCTATCGCATGGTGTTCGACGCGATCTTCATCGATGGCTTCGACGGCCGGTAGGCCGACGCGCGCGGCACGAGCGCCTTGCTCGTGCCGACGCCATGCTCCTGAACGCAGTCGCCGCAGCGGCGCGCGGCGCGTAGTCCGTGACGCGCGCTGCCGTAGCGGGACTCAGCGCAATTCCACCGGCCGCAGCGTCACTTCGAAACGTCGTCCGCGACGCAGGATTTCGAGCTTCACCGGCGCATCGATGCGTTCGAACGACAGCAGGCGATGCACGTCGTCGATGCCGACGCTCGGCACGCCGTCGATCGCGATCAGGATGTCGCCGGCCTCGATGCCGGCGTGCGCCGCCGGGCCATCCGCCATCACTTCCATGATGCGCACCGCCTTGTCGCCGGCGAGATCGAAAAACCGCACATAGCGCGCCGGCAACAGCGCGTTCTGCGCGGCGATGCCGAGCGAAGCGCGGCGCACACGGCCGTCGCGCAGGATCTGCTGCACGACGCGCTGCGCCAGGTCGATCGAAGTGGCGAAACAAATGCCCTGTGCGCGCGCAATGATCGCGGTGTTCACTCCGACCACGGCGCCGCTGCCGTCGAGCAGCGGTCCGCCGGAGTTGCCGGGATTGAGCGCGGCGTCGGTCTGGATCACGTCGTCGATCAGCCGGCCGGTGGTTGCGCGCAAGCTGCGCCCGAGCGCACTGACCACGCCGGCGGTGACGGTGGATTCGAAACCCATCGGGTTGCCGATCGCCACGACCAGTTGACCGACGCGCAACGCGCGCGCCGATCCGAGCGCAATCGTCGCGAGCGGCGACTTGGCATGCACGCGCAGCAGCGCGATGTCGGAGTGCGGATCGTCGCCGAGCAGACTCGCCTCGCTGGAAACGCCCTGCGGCGTCAGCACGCTGATGCGGCGCGCACCGTGCACCACGTGCGAATTTGTCAGTACCAGCCCGTCGGGCGTGAACACGAAACCGGAGCCGCTGCCGCCGCGTGCGCCGTCGCGGTCGAACTGCGACTGCACGGCGACCACGGCGCGATTCGCGGCGTCATAGACCGAAGTGACGATGCGCGAGTACGCGTCGAGTGCCTGCGTTTCCGCACCAGCATCGCTGCCGGGCAAATCATCGCGAATGTCGAGCATTGGCGCTACATGACGTCCGCCTGCATGTGATTCAAGCCGTCACTGAACCGGCGACTTCGCCGCTGTGTCGTACCGATGCGCCTCGTTCCATATCGGCAGCAGTGTGTCGTTGAGCATTTGCTCCACTCAATCCCGGTCCACGCATCAGCTGTACAGGGAAGGGCGCACGCGCTGCCTGCAGTGCCGATAGATGAGCTCGGTGCTTGTTATTCCGTCGCAGCGACCGTCGCGTCAGCGCCGCGTCGGCGGCGGCAGTTGCTTTTGAACCATCCGCCTTCGCCGCGGAATGCACCGTTTGGCGATTGTCGCAACGCAGGGGAATGCACGAGCCGCCGTGGTCTGGCTTGATCGACACTGGAGGGAACCCGTCATGAATATCTGCATCAGACTCATCTGTACACTTGGCGCAACATTCGCATTGGCTTCGCTCGGCAATGCGCAAGCGCCGGCGTCGCACGACAACAACAGCCGGTTCTATCAGCAACACAACCTGGTTTCGGATGGTTCCGTCAGCGCGGACAACGCCGATGCGAACATGGTCAACGCCTGGGGCGTTGCGTTCAATCCGTTTGGTTTCGTCTGGGTCGCCAACAACGGCACCGGTACGTCGACCCTGTACGACGGCGCCGGCAAACCGCAATCGCTGGTCGTGCAGATTCCGACGCCGAGCACGGACAGCGGCGGCAATCCGACCGGGATCGTGTTCAATGCTTCGAACGGTTTCGCGGTTTCGAAGGGCGGCACGAGCGGCGCGAGTCGCTTCATCTTCGTCACCGAAGACGGCATCGTCGCCGGTTGGTCGCCGACCGTCGACACCACGCATGCGGTGCGCGCGGTCGACCGCTCCGTCGCCGGCGCGATCTACAAGGGCGTCGCATTGAGCGCTGGCGGCAGCGGCCAGCTGCTGTACGCCAGCGATTTCCACAATGGCCGCGTCGATGTGTTCGATGCTTCGTTCACGCCTGTCACGCTGCCGAGTTCCGCGTTCACCGATGCGAGACTGCCATCCGGTTTCGCGCCGTTCGGCATCCAGGCGATCAACGGCGATATCTACGTCACCTATGCGCTGCAGGATGCGGACAGGAAAGACGAACAACATGGTCAAGGCCTGGGCTACGTCGATGTGTACGATCCAAACGGCAAGCTGCTACACCGCGTCGCCTCGCGCGGACGGCTGAATGCACCGTGGGGCGTGGCGCTTGCACCGGCGGGTTTCGGCACCTTCAGCAATGCGCTGTTGATCGGCAACTTCGGCGACGGCCGCATCAACGCGTTCGATCCGCTGTTGCGCTTTTCGCTCGGCCCGCTGACCGATCAGAACCGCCACCCGATCCAGATCGACGGCTTGTGGGGCATCGCGTTCGGCAACGGTTTCGTCAATCAGCCGGTCAACACGCTGTTCTTCGCCGCCGGCCCCGGCGACGAAGAACACGGGCTGTACGGACGCATCGACTTCGTCGGCGACAGCAAAACCGACGACGACGATTGATCCGTGACCTGCGCGGGCGCAGCGGTTGCTGCGCCCGCGCGCGTCAGCGCTTGCCGATCACGGCTTCGACGCGCCGGTTCTTCTGCCGGCCCGCGTCGGTGTCGTTGCCGGCGATCGGACGCGTCTTGCCGAAGCCTTGCGTGTGCATGCGCGCGGCGGGAATCTGTTCGCGCGTCGCGAGCCACAGTTTGACCGATTGCGCGCGCCGCTCGGACAGCTTCTGGTTGTAGTCCGCGGCGCCCTTCGCATCCGTGTGTCCTTCCAGGCGTACTGCGCCCTTGTAGGCGCGGATTACTGTCGCGAGTTGCGCAAGCGAGTTGGCCGCGTCGGCGCGGATGTCGGCTTGTCGAAATCGAACAGCACGTCGGCCGGCAGCTCGACGTGCACTTCGAGTTCGGTTTCTTTCGCGCCGGGATCGCGCTTGGCGGCTTCGAGGTTGCTGATCTTGCGCTGCACCGCGCGCGTGCCCGAACCCACGGCGCTGCCTGCCACGATGATATCGAGCGTGCGCGCTGACTTCGCGCACGGTCGGCACGACGTTCACGCCGATGTTCGCGCCGAGCGCCGTGACGGCCGCCGTGGCCGCCGACCACGGGTCGTCGCAGCTCGCCGCATGCGCGGTGGAAAGCACTGCAAGCGCGCCCAGCAGCAGCGCTGGCGCGCGCATCACGTCCTGAATCGCCAGGTCGTCGAACGGCGACAGCTTGTCGACGCTCAGCGTGATCGCCTTCGTCTCCGCCGGGGGCGCCGGGAATTTCATCCAGAACATCTGCGTTGCGCCGGGGGCGACATGTTCGCGCCAGCCGCGCGAGCCATCGTTGACGGCGGCGATCGCGTGCCCTCGTGGAACGCGCCGACTATACTCCCGCGGCGTCGACGTGGCGTAAACGCGCGCACCGCGCCACGCGAATGCGGTATAACGACGACCGCATTCTTTCCCATTGCCAGGCGCACAAACTCAATGCAGTTCAGCCACGCCATCGTTCGTCCACCTTCGCAGAGTTTTGCTGCCGGGCTGACCAGTGCCGGACTCGGCCCGCCGGATCTGGCGCGCGCGCTGCAGCAGCATGCGCAGTACTGCGCCATGCTGGAACGCTGCGGCCTCGCGCTGACCGCGCTGCGGCCGGAAAACGAATTTCCGGATTCCACGTTTGTCGAGGACACAGCACTCGTCACGCGTGATTTTGCGATCCTGACGCGACCTGGCGCCGCCGCGCGCGAGGGCGAAGTGGCGTGCGTCGAGCCGGCGCTGCGCGCGCGCTTCGAGCGCATCCACGCGATTGCCGCGCCGGGCAGCGTCGATGGCGGCGACGTCTGCCGCGCCGACGGACATTGGTTCATCGGCGTGTCGGAGCGTAGCAACGAAACCGGCGCGCACCAGCTGTGCGTGCTGCTGGCGCAGGAAGGATTCACTTCGAGTGTGATCGACATCCGCGGTGTCGAGGGCATCCTGCACCTGAAAAGCGGCATCTCGTACCTGGGCGACAAGCGCATCGTGGCGATCGACGCACTGGCCTCGCATCCCGCGTTCGAAGGCTACGAGGTCGTGCGCATCGCGCCGCAGGAGAACTATGCCGCGAATTTCCTGCGCCTGAACGATCACGTCGTCGTCGCTGCGGGCTATCCCGGATTTGCCGCGACCGTGCGCGGATTCGGTTACGCCACGATCGAACTGGACATGTCGGAATTCCGCAAGATGGACGGCGCTCTGAGCTGCCTGTCGCTGCGCTACTGATGGAGACTAAGTGAATATGCGCCCGATCGATCGCCGCGAGTTCCTTGCGTCCGCCGCCGCCCTTGCCGGCCTTGCCGCATTGCCCGCCGCCGCGCACGCTGCCGCCGGCGAAATGCACTGGCCGCGTTTTCGCGATGCACTGATCGTCGACGCCTGCGGCAGCCCAGGTCGCACAACCGAAGCCGATCCGCGGCCGCCGCTGGATGCCGGCGAATTGGCCGACATCCACGCTTCCGGGCTGAGCGCGATCAATCTCACCGTCGGCAGCGTCGGACGCTACGCCAATGCGCTGGAAGAAACGATGCAGGTGATCGCGTTCTGGGACCGCGAAATCGCCGCGCAGCCGCAAGCGCTGCTCAAGATCACGCACGGCGCGCAACTCGACGAAGCCAAGCGCAGCGGTCGCCTCGGCATCATCTTTGGTTTCCAGGACACCACGATGTACGGGGAAAACCTCGACCACTTCGATCTGTTCCACGATCTGGGCGTGCGTATCGTGCAGCTGACCTACAACCGCCGCAATCTGATGGGCGACGGCTGCCTCGAACCCGGCAACGCGGGCTTGAGCAAGCTCGGCAACGAGATGATCGCGAAGATGAACGAGCGCGGCACGCTGCTGGATTTGTCGCATTGTGGACAGCGCACCACCCGCGAAGGCATCCAGGCGTCGCATAAGCCGGTCGCCGTCACTCACTCCGGCTGCAGCGCCGTGGCCGACATGCCGCGCAACAAGCGCGACGAGGAATTGAAGCTGCTGGCCGATCGCGGCGGCGTGGTCGGCATCTACTTCATGCCGTATCTGCGTACCCAAGGCCAGGTGATGGCCGAGGACGTGCTCAAGCACATCGAGCACGCGCTCGATGTCTGCGGCGAGGATCACGTCGGCATCGGCAGCGACGGCACGATCTCGGAGGTGAAGCTGACCGCGGAGTACAAGAAGCTATTCGCCGCCGAAGTCGCCGAACGCGCCAAGCGCGGCATCGGCGCACCGGGCGAGCGCGCCGATTCGTATACTTTTGCGCTGGATCTGAACATGCCGACGCGGCTCGAACGCCTGGCCGCGCTGCTCGCGCAACGCGGCCACGGCGAGGCACGCATCGAAAAAATCCTCGGCGGCAATTTCGCGCGCCTGATGCGCGAAGCGATCGCTTGATTGCAGTGAAGAGCGGCTGGCGCCGCGCTACTGCAATTTGATCGACGTCACCGGGTGGACCTCCCACGGCGTGCCGCGCGGATCGCCCGATTCTTCCTCCGGCTCGCGATACAGCCAGCCGGTGACGGCAATCTTCTTGCCGACCATGCCGCGCAGCGCCGCCTCGGACATCGCCGCGTCCTTCTTGCGCCACTCCGGACAGACTTCGGCGATGACCCAATGCTGCGTGTTGCTCTCGCCCTTGGCCGTGGCCAGCACCAGCTTGACGTCGTTGTCGGGTTCGCGCTCGACCTGGATCACGTAGCCCTCGATGCGCGCGGCCTTGTGATCGGACCAGGCATCCTTGCCGCTCTTGTCGAGCAGCGCTTGCAGCGTCGCGGCATTGTCGATGTCGGAATCCTGTGGCGCCTTGGCGCGATGCTTGAGCGCCATCTCCGCCTTGCCTTCGCCTTTCTCTTCGCTGTTTGCCCAGACGACCCCCGAAGCTAGCAGCACGCTCAGGGTTGCGGCCAATGCAGGAGAATATTTCATGATCGACTCCTCGCGGCGTCGGTTGCGGGGAACGCGGCGCCCGCCGCGCGCGAACCGGCATCCAAGGATACGCCGACTCAGCGCGCAGGGTGCATCAGCCAGCGCCGGATGCGTGCGAATACGGCGGGCCGATCGAGCAGATCCATGTGATTCATGCCGTATCCGACCCACTGCCGGCGCTTCGGGATAGCCAGGCCACGACGCGCGTCGGCGTGCTCGCCGAGCGCGCTGGCGACCGGCACCAGGCCGTCGCCGGCGATGCGGCTCACGGCACTCTGGCGCGCCTGCGCCGCGATCGACGCCGCCGCGGCGAAACACTGCACGCCGGCGGGTAGCGCGATCGTCCTGCGGCTGCCGGCGGCATCGCTGATACGGCCGTAGCGCAGGTCGGTGATGCCGGCGCTGCGGATCTTGCCCAGGCGCGCGAACGCAGTCGTGTACGGACTGGCATCGAGCAGCGTGTCGATCCAGCTGCCGCCGCGTTCCAGCGGTGCGCCGAAATGCGGCGTGCCGAGAAAAATCATGCGGCTCAAGCGTGGCGGCCAGGTGTGCCCGGCCTGCGCACCCTGCTGAAGGGCGCTGCGCGCAACGAGACCGCCCATGCTGTGCGCGAGGATCGTGAATTCCTCGACTGGCACCGGCCACGCTTGCAGCAGCGATTCGATCAGCGCCGCGCACGCCAATCCGTTCGCCGCCACATGCAAGCCGCTGTTGTAGTGCAGGTACACCGGCGTGTAGCCGTGCGCGGCCAACGCCGCGCCATGATCGTGCCCGTGGCGGCGCCAAAGCAAATCGTTCATGCACAAGCCGTGCGCCAGCAGCAACACCTTGCCGGTCGCGGCGGGGATTTCGCGCTTGAGTCCCGCGCGCGTCGGCGTCAGCGCAATACCGTCGCGCCGCAGCCGCATCGGAATCGCGAGCGGATTGCCGCTTTCCGCCAGATGATCGCCGAGCACGCCGTTGAGCGCCGCGAGCACCGCTTCACGCTGCGCCGACGGCACACCGCGGTCGAGCACCGGCGCGAGCCGCGCCAATGCCAGATCGAGGCCGCCGCCGACCAGGCGCGTGACGCCGCGAATGGATTTGTATACAAATCCCGTTATTCCGCGCGTCGGCGCTTGCGTTGCCTCGCCGAGCGGGCCCGGGTGGCGCAGGATGTTGTGATGCATCGTCTCGACCAGCCGGGTCAAACCGAGCGTCGCGTCGATCGCCAGCCGGCCGTAGCCGCGCAGGTCGGTGCCGCTGACATGCGTCTTGCGCGTCATCGCGGCGCCGCGCCGGCACGCATGCCGGCCGCATCGCGCAGCGCCGCGACTTCGGCGTCGTTCAACGCGCGGCATTGCCCTTTGGCCAGCTCGCCCAACGCGAGCGGTCCGACGGCAACGCGCACGAGGCGCAGCACGGCGACATCGAACGCCGCCAGCAAGCGGCGGATGTGACGGTTGCGGCCTTCGTCGAGCACGATCTCGAGCCAGGCGTTTTTCTCGCCGCGGCGCAATTCGCGCGCCGACTTCGCCGCCAGCAGTTCGCCGCCATCCTCGCTGCCCTGGCGCAGGCGCCGCAGCAGCCGCGCGCCTGGCAGCGCGTCGATCTGCACGTGGTAGGTCTTGTCCAGATGCGTGACCGGATCGGTCAGGCGCGCCGCCCATGCGCTGTCGTTGCTGAACAGCAGCAAGCCCTCGCTGGCCTTGTCGAGCCGGCCGACCGGCGCCAGCCAGCGCGCGGATGCTTCGGGAATTTGTATATTCTGCAGCAAGGTATACACGGTCTCGCGGCCTTGCTCGTCGCGCGCCGTGGTGACGTAGCCACGCGGCTTGTTCAACATCAAATAAACCTTCGGCGCGGCATCGACGCCGGCGTCGTCGAGTTCGATGCGGTCGCGCGCGGCATCCGCGGGCTGTTCCGGATCGCGCACGACGCGGCCGTTGACGCGCACGCGCCCGGCGCGTACCAGTGCCTGCGCCTGCGAGCGCGAACACAGCCCGAGGCGGTTCAGCACGCGCGCCAACCCGTGCCGCGGCGTGGCGGAGTCGGCGCGATGACGCGGCGGCGGCGATCGGGTAGGCTTGTGCTGCATGCCGTCACGGTGCCGCATTGCGCGTGCGCCGTCAAAGCAATTGTCTCGCTTCAGGAGAATCCATGCCGTCCGAGCACCGCATCAATCTGGAATGGTCGCGCGCTGGCGGCCCATTCGCACGCGGCAACTACGCGCCGCAACACACCATCCAGTACTCCGGCGGTGAAACGCTGCAGGGATCCCCGTCGACCGAGTACGGCGGCGACGGTGCGCATGCCGATCCGGAACAGCTGATGCTGTCGGCGCTGTCGGCCTGCCACATGCTCACGTTCCTTGCGGTGGCGGCGAATCGCGGCTACGTCGTCGACGACTACCGCGATGCGGCCGTCGCGGTGCTCGACAAGAACGCCGACGGCAAGATGGCCGTGGTCAAGGCCACGCTCGCGCCGAAGGTGACGTTTTCCGGCGACAAGCAACCGACCCCGGATGAATACGCCAAGCTGCACGAACGCGCGCACAGTGCCTGCTTCATTGCCAACTCGGTCAAGACTCAAGTCGACGTGGCGATCTGACGCCGATTCCTTCAGCGTCGAACCCTTCACCGCCGAATCACGACGCGCGCCCGATACTGCGCGCGGCCCGAAGCAGGACCCCACTCCCGATTCCGTCCATGTCCATGAATTCCACACAGACCACCGTCGTTCGCCGTGGTGCGCTCGCCGCGCTGTCGCGCTGGTTCGACAGCCAGGCCGCCGCGGCCGGCGAGGATGCAGCGGCCGATCGCGTCGACTGGCTGCGCGTGCTGCCGTTCATCGGCATGCACCTGGCGTGTCTGGGCGTGATCGCGGTCGGCGTGTCGTGGTTCGCACTCGCCGTGGCCGCGGCGCTGTACGCGCTGCGCATGTTCGCGCTGACCGGTTTCTATCACCGCTACTTCTCGCACAAGGCGTTCAAGACCTCGCGCGCGATGCAGTTCGCGTTCGCGCTGGTCGGCGCGACCTGCGTGCAGCGCGGGCCGCTGTGGTGGGCGGCGCATCACCGCAACCATCATCGTCATGCCGACACCGCGGCCGACCTGCACTCGCCGCTGCTGCGCGGGTTTTTCTGGAGCCACATGGGCTGGTTCCTGACGCCGCGCGGTTTCCGCACCGACTGGAATGCGATCCCCGATCTGCGCCGCTATCCGGAACTGCGCTGGCTCGACCGCTTCGACATCGCCGTGCCGGTCGCACTCGCGATCGGCTTGTTCCTGCTCGGGCGCTGGCTCGAACACGCGCACCCGGAATTCGGAACCAGCGGCGCGCAACTGCTGATCTGGGGCTTTTTCGTTTCCACGATCGTGCTGTTCCATGCCACCGTGACGATCAATTCGCTGGCGCACCGCTTCGGTACGCGCCGCTACGACACCGCCGACAACAGCCGCAACAACTGGCTGCTCGCGCTGATCACGTTCGGCGAAGGCTGGCACAACAACCACCACCATTTTCCCGGCGCGGCACGCCAGGGCTTTCGCTGGTGGGAACTGGACCTGACTTACTACGTGCTGCGTGCGCTGGCGGCGTGCGGGCTGGTGTGGGATTTGAAGCCGGTGCCGAAGCTTGTTTCCGTCCCTGGCACTGGTTCCCGGGCAGTCCCTGCCCGGGATGACAGACGGACGCGCTAGTCCATGCGGATCGCCGTGATCGGCTCGGGCATCGCCGGGCTGGCCAGCGCCTGGCTGCTGCAGCGCCAACATGACGTGACGCTGTTCGAGGCAAACGACTACTTCGGCGGACACACGCACACGCACGCGATCGAACTGGACGGACGCCGCTACGCGGTCGATACCGGGTTCATCGTGTTCAACCCGCCGCATTATCGTCTGCTGCAGAAATTGTTCGATGCGCTCGGCGTCGAATCGCAGCCCACGACGATGAGCTTCGCCGTGACCAACGAGCGCAGCGGACTCGAATACAACGCGACCGACCTGGGCGGCCTGTTCTGCCAGCGTCGCAACCTGGTGTCGCCGCGTTTCCTGCGCATGCTGCGCGACATCCTGCGTTTCTACCGCGAGGCGCCGGCGCTGCTGGATCGTGCCGACGCGGGCCCCACACTGGGCGACTATCTCGCCGCGCACGCCTACTCGGCCGCATTCCGCGACGATCACCTGGTGCCGATGGCTTCGGCGCTGTGGTCCTCGCCGTCGGCACACGTGCTGCAGTTCCCGGCGAAATACCTGGTGCAGTTCATGGCCAACCACCAGATGCTGCAGGCGAGCGATCGGCCGCAGTGGCGCGTCGTGCGCGGCGGCTCCCACAGCTACGTGCGCGCGTTGCGCGCGCACTGGGATGTGAAGGAGCGTCTCGCCTGCGCCGTTACACGCGTAACGCGCCAAGCGGACGGCGTTGCGATCGACAGCAGCGCCGGAATGGAACGCTTCGACCACGCGGTACTCGCCTGCCACAGCGACCAGGCGCTGTCGCTGCTCGCCGATGCGAGCGAACGCGAACGCGCTATCCTCGGCGCGATGCCGTATCAAACCAACGATACCGTGCTGCACACCGATGCGACGCTGCTGCCGCGCCGCCGCCGCGCCTGGGCTGCGTGGAACGCGCTGATCCCGCGCGACGCCAGCGAGCAATGCACGGTGAGCTATTGCATGAACCTGCTGCAGTCGCTCGACGCGTCGCAGCCGCTGGTGGTCACCTTGAATCGCAGCGCGCAGATCGCGCCGGAAAAAATCCTCAAGCGCATGCGCTACCACCATCCGCTGTACTCGCCGGCCTCGGTCGCGGCACAGCAGCGCAAAGCGGAAATCCAGGGCACGAACCACACCTGGTTTGCCGGTGCGTATTGGGGCTGGGGTTTTCACGAAGACGGCATGCGCAGCGCGGTCGAGGTGGCCAATGCGCTCGGCGTGAATTGGCCATGAGCCAAGCACTGGCGAGTTGCATCTACGAAGGCTGGGTGCGGCACCGGCGCCATGCGCCGCATCCGCATGCGTTCCGCTACCGCATCTACCTCATGTACCTGGATCTGGCCGAACTCGATCGCGTGTTCGCCGGGCGCCTGCTGTGGTCGGTGAACCGGCGCAACTTGGCCAGTTTCCGCCGCAGCGACTATCTCGGCGATCCAGCCACGCCGCTCGATGCGGCCGTGCGCGCGCGCATCCGCGCGGCGTGCGGACGCGCGCCGACGGGGCCGATCCGTCTGCTAACCCACCTGCGCACGTTCGGCCACTGTTTCAACCCGGTCAGCTTCTACTACTGCTATGCCGAGGACGGCACGACGCTCGACACGATCGTGGCCGAGATCACCAACACGCCGTGGAAGGAACGCCATAGCTATGTGCTGCCGGTGGCGCAGGCGCAGCGGCACGGCCGCGCGCTGCGCTGGGATTTTGCCAAAACGTTTCATGTCTCGCCGTTCCTGCCGCTGCGGCGCGACTACAGCTGGCGCTTCGTCGCGCCGGACCAGGCGCTGCGCGTGCACATGGACGTGCTCGATGCCGGCCGCCGCGATTTCGACGCCACGCTCGTGCTCGAGCGCCGCCCGCTGACCGGCGCCAACCTGGCGCGCGCGCTGCTGCGCTACCCGGCGATGACGCTGCGTGTCGTGGCGGCGATTCACTGGCAGGCCTTCTTGATCTTTCTTAGACATAACCCGGTCTACGATCACCCCAGTCGCGCCAACAATGCCGACAGGCCGTAACGTCCACCGCCCACTGGATGCCCGTTGCCGATGAACAGCGATTCCGCACGCACGCTCGAATCGACCCTTGCCGCGGCCGAACCGTACGGCGCGCTCGACCGCGCCCTGCGCCGGCGCCTGCTCGGCCAGCTGGGCACCCTGCGCGAATGCCAGCTCGACGTGATCGACGCGCTCGGCGAAGTGACGCTCGGCACACCGGCGCCGCACAGCGACGACACGCTGCGCGCGAGCATCGAAGTGCTCGATGCGGCGTTCTATCGCCACGTCGCCGCGAACGGCAGTGTCGGCGCCGGCGAAGCGTACATGGATGGTCTGTGGCGCAGCGACGATCCTGTATCGCTGATGCGCATGCTGGTGCGCAACCGCAACCTGCTCGACGCGATGGAGACCGGGTCGGCGCGGCTCGGAGGGCTCGTGATGCGCGCATGGCATGCCCTGCGCCGCAACACACGCGACGGCAGCCGGCGCAACATCGCCGCGCACTACGACCTCGGCAACGATTTCTTCCGGCTGTTCCTCGACGACAACCTGATGTACTCCTCGGCGATCTTCGCGCGGGCGGACGAATCGCTGGAAACCGCCTCGGCGCGCAAGCTCGAGCGCATCTGCCGCAAGCTCGCGCTGAGTCCGCAGGATCGCGTGATCGAGATCGGCAGCGGCTGGGGCGGATTTGCGCTGTACGCTGCGCGCCACTACGGCTGCCACGTGACCACGACCACGATCTCGCGCGAGCAGCATGCGTTGGCCACCGCACGCGTGCGCGAAGCGGGCTTGAACGACCGGATCGAGGTGCTGCTGCAGGACTACCGCGACCTCGAGGGCCGCTACGACAAGCTGGTCTCGATCGAGATGATCGAGGCGATCGGGCACCAGTATCTGGACGTCTATTTCGGCAAGGTCGCCAGCCTGCTCGACGAGCACGGCATGGCGCTGATCCAGGCGATCACGATCGAGGATCACCGCTACGCGCAGGCGCTGCGCGCGGTCGACTTCATCAAGCGCTACATCTTCCCGGGCAGCTTCATCCCGTCGCTCGGCGCGATGCTCGGAGCGGTGGCGCGCAGCGGCGACCTGAAGCTGTTCCAGCTCGAAGACATCGGACCGAGCTACGCGCAGACCCTGGCGGCATGGCGCGCTCGCTTCCACCAGCGCCTGCCCGAGGTGCGCGCGCTCGGCCACGACGAGCGCTTCGTGCGCATGTGGGATTTCTATCTCGCCTACTGCGAGAGCGGCTTCCGCGAGCGTTCCACCGGCGCCGTGCAAATGCTGCTGACACGACCGCGCTGCCGGCGGCCGCAATTCCTGCCCGACCTGGATGCAACATTGTGAACTTGTGGATCAACGCGCTGTGCTACCAGGCGACATGGGTCGTCGCGATCGGTGGCGCCGCGCGCGGCTGGTGGTGGCTCGGTCCGGCGTTCGCGGCACTGTTCGCGATATGGCAGCTGAATTCATCGTCGCGGCACCGTGCCGATCCGCTGCTGCTGTTGTACGCGATGCTGATCGGCTTCGCGGTCGACACGGCGTTTGCCGCGAGCGGCCTGATCCACTACAACGCGGCGGTGCCGTGGCCGCACGTTGCACCGGCCTGGATCGTCGCGCTGTGGGTCGGCTTCGCACTGACGCTGAATCATTCCCTGGGTTATCTCAAGGCGCACTTGCGCGTGGCCGCGGCACTCGGCGCGCTGGGCGCGCCGCTCGCGTACACCGCTGCGGCACGCGCCGGCGCGCTGGAGCTGGCGCAACCCGCGACCGTCACGCTGCTCGTGCTCGGCGCGGCGTGGGGCGTGCTGACCCCGGCCTTGAGCCTGCTCGCACTGCGCCTGGGCGAACCAGCGCATCCGGCGTTGCGTGGAGTGCGGCCATGAGCCCGTGGTACATCCTGTGCGTATGGATCGCAGCGAGCATCGCGATGTTCTGCGGCTGGTTGATTCAGCTGCGCACGCGCAATGCCGGCATCGTCGACGCGATCTGGTCGTTCGGCATGGGGGCGAGCGCGTTGTACTACGCCTGGATCAGTTCCGGCGGCCTGGTCGCGCGCTGGGCCGTGGCGCTGCTCGGCAGCCTGTGGGGCTTCCGGCTGTGCCTGCACATCCTGGCGCGCGTGCTGAGCGAGCCGGAGGACGGCCGCTACAAATATCTGCGCGAATACTGGCACGGCGACCAGCGCAAGTTCTTCGCGTTTTTCATGGCGCAGGGCCTGCTCACCGCGCTGTTCTCGGTGCCGTTCTATGCCGTGGCGGAAAATCCGCGCGATTCGGTGTCGATCTGGTGCGTGCTCGGGCTGACGGTGTGGATCGTGAGCGTGGTCGGCGAATCCGTCGCCGACGCGCAGCTGGCGCGCTTCCGCAACAACCCGCAGAACCGCGGCAAGACCTGCCGCGAAGGACTGTGGCGCTATTCGCGCCATCCGAACTATTTCTTCGAGTGGCTGCACTGGTTCACGTATGTGTTCCTGGCGGTCGGCGCGCCGTTCCCGGCGTGGCTGCTGAGCTGGGTCGGCCCTGCGCTGATGCTGACCACGCTGGTCTGGGTCAGCGGCATCCCGTTCACCGAAGCGCAGGCGCTGCGATCGCGCGGCGACGACTACCGCGACTACCAGCGCCGCACCAGCATGCTGATTCCCTGGTTCCCGAAAACCTCCCCATGACGAACACCGTTTCGAGCATCGCGCCACCGGCACCCGTTGCACCTTCGGGACTGATCGGCCTGGCCGAGCGCGGACTGTTGCCGGACTGGCTGATCCGGCTCGGCATTCGGCGCCTATGCGCGCAACGCCTGCGGGAAGAATGCGCCGGCGATGCAGCGGCCGCCTGGTTGCGCTTCCGCCAGCGCCTGGACGAGCTGCGCCAAAGCCCGGTCGCGATCCATACCGACGCGGCCAATGCGCAGCACTACGAATTGCCGCCGCGCTTTTTCGAGCTGTGCCTGGGCAAGCGCCTGAAATATTCCAGCTGCTATTTTCCCGACGGCGGCGAGACGCTCGATCAGGCCGAGGAAGCGATGCTCGCGTTGTACGGCGAGCGCGCCCAGCTCGCCGATGGACAGGATGTGCTGGAGCTGGGCTGCGGCTGGGGTTCGCTGACACTGTGGATGGCGCAGCATTTTCCACAAAGCCGCATCGTCGCGGTGTCCAACTCGCGTCCGCAGCGCGAATTCATCGAGGCGCGCTGCCGCGAGCGTGGACTGTCGAACGTGCGCGTGATCACCCAGGACGTGAACCGCCTGCAGCTCGAACGCGCGCAGTTCGACCGCTGCGTCTCGATCGAGATGTTCGAGCACATGCGCAACTACGACACATTGCTCGGGCGCATCGCGCCGTGGCTCAAGCCCGGCGGCAAATTGTTCGTGCACATCTTCTGCCATCGCGAACTGATGTATCCGTTCGAAACCGACGGCGACGACAACTGGATGGGCCGCTACTTCTTCACCGGCGGCCTGATGCCGTCGGCCGACACGCTGCTGTGGTTCCAGCAGGACCTGGTGATCGAACAGCAGTGGCGCCTGAACGGCACGCACTACGAAAAGACCGCGAACGCCTGGCTCGCCAACCAGGATGCGCATCGCGCCGAGGTTGCGCTGATCCTGCAACAGGCCTACGGCGATCAGGCGTCCATTTGGAATCAGCGCTGGCGCATGTTCTGGATGGCGTGCGCGGAGTTGTTCGGCTATCGCGGTGGCAACGAGTGGCTGGTCGGCCACTACCTGTTCGCGAAGCGCTGAGCCCGTCCGTCCGCCGCGTTGCCGCGGCGGACCGAATCGATCCGGAACATCCCAATCGGTGTCGTTTGGCAACGGCGGGGCGGCGCATTGCGCGCCGCTCCGCCCGCGACTAGGTTACGGTCGGCAGCTCTCGAAGCCGTCGCCGAACGCGATATCGCTGTTGCTGGTTACGCTGAACGCCTGGCTGGTGGCCGCGCCGAACGATCCTCCGCTGGCACTCACGTGCAGCCCGCTTGCCACGGTGTAGAACTTGAACGAGCTCGACGGAGCAGCGAACGTGGCCAAGCCGTTCGTCAGCGTCACCGATTGCAGCGTGATCGGCCCGCCGCACGCCGTGACGCTCAACGCCACGACCGTGGAACTGTCGGCACTGACCCGATTGCCGAACGCATCGCGCTCCTCGACCGATACGCCCCCGAGCGGCGTGCCTTGCAGCACGTTCGCTGGCTGCTGCACGAACGCGAGCAACACGCCGACGTTCGGCACCACGGCGAACACGTTGCTCTGCGCACTCGCGGCGCCGGACGTGAAGCCGAGCTGGTAACCGCTCGCCGGTTTGGTCAGCGTCACGCTGAACGTCGCCACACCCGCGGTGGCGAGACCGGAACCGCCGGCGTAGCCATCGCCACCCGGGTTCGCGCCCAGCGCCACGCTCACGTTGCTGGTGTTGTCGTTCGTACGCACGTTGTTGAACTGATCGAGCAACTGCGCCGCGACATTGAAGCTCACGCCGGCGACGGCCGTGGCCGGCGGCTGCGTGCTGACCACGATATGGTCGAGCGCTGCCGGCACCACGTCGAACGCATTGCTGGTACCGGTCTTGCCGCCCGCGCTCGCGACCAGCGTGTAGCCGCTGGCGGCCTTGAGCAACGCGATGCCGTTGAACGCGGCCACGCCGGCGTTGTCGTTGCCGGACGAACCGGCATAGGCGTCGCCACCCGGATTCGCGCCGAGTGCGAGCGCGACGCTGCTGCCGCTGTCGCTGCTAAGCACGTTGTTGAACTGATCGCGCAGCTCGACCACGACGCCGAAGCCACTGCCCGCCGTTACGCTGGCGGGTGGCTGTGTGGTGAACGAGAGGTGATCCAATGCGGCGGCCGAAACCACGAACGGTGTGCTCGTCGCGGCGGCCAGTCCAGTCGCGCCCGCGCTCAGCGTGTAGGTTCCCGCCGCGCGCAATGCCACGGCTGCGAATGTCGCCAGACCCGCGCTGTCGTTCGCAGGACCGCCGCCGGACAGCGAAGGATCCGGCCCAGTCGCCACCGCCAACGTGATCGGCGTGCCGCTCGTCGTCACCTGGTTGCCGAACGCATCGAGCACCTGCACGGTGACTGCGGGCGCGATCGACGCACCGGCGACCACATTGCTCGGCTGCTGCGCAAACGCCAGATGATGCTCGGCCGCCGCGACGATGTTGAACGCGTTGCCGGTGGCCGTGGCGACCGTGTTGTCGCTATCGCCCGCAACCAGCGTGTAACCGCTGCCGCTCTTGTTCAACGACAGGCCGGTGAATGTCGCTATGCCCGCGGCCGCCGTCGTGCTGGCCGTGCCACCGAGGGTCGAACTGCCGGGATTGCTGCCGATCGCAATCGACACGGTGGACGCATCGCTCGTCACGAGGTTGTCGTTCGCGTCGAGCACATTGACGACGACATCGATGCCCGCGCCCGCAACGACGTCCGAATTGCTCGCCGGCTGCGCGCTGTAGACCAGCTTCGCGGCGGCGCCGGCGACGATGTCGAACGCATTGCTCGTTGCCGTGTTCAGGCCCGTGCTGGTTGCGTCGAGCGTGTAGCCGCTGCCGGCCTTGTCGAGCGAGACCCCGGCGAACGTCGCCACGCCATTGAGCGCCGCGACGCTGCCGCCACCGCTCAGTGCGGCGCCGCCCGGATTCGCGTTGAGCGCAAGCGCCACGTTGGCGGAACTGGTCGTCACGACGTTGTTGAACGCGTCCTCCACCAGCAGCGTGATCGCTGGCGCAACGGCTTGTCCGGCAACGGCGTTGCTCGGCTGCTGTGCGTACACCAGCTGCGTAGCCGCGGCTGCGGAGACCACGAACGCGGAGCTGTTCGATGGCGTGTAGCCCAGCGAACTCGCCGTCACGCTGTAGTTGCCCGCGGTCTGGATCACGATCGCGTTGAAGATAGCCACACCGTTGACGGTGCTCGCGCTGTTGCCGCCGACGATCGCGCCCGGACCATTTGCCGCGAGCGTGATGTTCACGCCGGAGGTGGTCAGCGAATTGTTGAACTGATCCAACAACTGCACCGTAACGGATGGGAAGATCGCCTGCCCGGCGCTGGTGTCGCTCGGCTGGGCGAGGAAGGCGAGCTTGTTGCCCGTCCCCGGCACGACCAGGAAGCTGTTGCTGGTCGCATTCAAGGCGCCACTGGTCGCGCTCAGCGTATAGGTGCCCGCGGTGGTCAGCACCAGGTTGGCGAATGTCGCCACGCCGTTGCTGACCGTGACCGCTCCGCCGCCGCTGATCGTGCCGACTCCGCTCGCCACGTCGATCGATACCTGCGAACTGTTGTCGTTGCTGGCGAAGTTGCCGAACGCATCGAACAGCCGCACCGTCACGGCGGGTGCAATCGCAACACCCGCGGTCGTATCGGTCGGCTGCTGACCGAACGCGATGCTTGCCGCGGCGGCCGGCGTGATGTTGAAGGTGTTGCTGGTGGTGCCGGTCAGTGCACCATCCGCCGCGCTCAAGGTGTAGCCCGTGCCGACCTTGTCCAGCGACAGGTCGTTGAACGTGGCGATACCCGCGACGGCGTTCTGCGTCGCCGTGCCGCTCAGCGTCGCGCTACCGGGATTGCTGGCCAGCGCGAGCGTCACCGCCGATGTGTCGGTGGTCGCTACGTTTCCGAACTGATCCTGCACCTGCACGGTGAGCGCGGGACTGATGGCCACTCCCGCCGTCGCGTCGCTCGGTTGTTGTGCAAATGCAAGCTTGCTGGCCGCCGCAGCGACGATGTCGAAGCTCGCGCTGGCATCCTGGGTCAGCGTCGGGTTGCTCGTTGCCGTCAGCGTGTAGCCGGTTGCGGCCGTGTTGATCGACAGGTCCGCGAACGTCGCCACGCCGTTCACGGCGGTTTGCGTCAGCGTGCCGTTGAGCGTGTTGCTCGACAACGCCAGCGTCACCAGCGTCGTGTTGTCGTTGGTTTCGACGTTGCCGGCGGAATCCTCGACGCTCACGTTGACCGCGGCCAGCGTCTGGCCGGCGACGCCGTTGCTCGGCTGCGTCGTGAACTTGAGCTTCGCGGCGGCGCCGATCACGTTGACGCAGCCGTTCGCGGTAACGCTCTGGCCATCGGGATTCGTGATCGTGACGTCGTGCAGCCCCGCGGCGGACGCCGTGATGTTGAGCGTCACCTGGGTCGGCGAATTGTAGGTCGCGCTGTTGACGGTCGCGTTCGTGACCGAAGCGGTGAGATGGTTGAACGGCAACGCGGGCGCAGGCAGGTTCGCGCCAGGATCGTAGAAACCCGAGCCGTTGCTGGACGTCGCGTTGATGACGACATTGCCGGTGCCGTTGCCGAACAGGATCGGCGATCCCGAACAGGTCGGCGTTGCCGGCGGCGGCGCCTGCAGATGACCGACGCGCACCGCGTAGCTGTTCAACGCCTGGTTGTATTCCTGGATCGTCCAGATGCTCATGTCGTCGAGCGGATCGACAGCGGTGAACGAATAATCGCCCCAGCGACGGCCACTCGCCCCACCGGGGTCGCTCGGCGGGTTGTAGTTCGCGCTGGTTGTGCCGAAGTTCACCACACCGGTGCCGGGAACGCCGGCCATCGTGCCCACCGTATCGCCGGCGAGACGACCGGTGTACGCCGGCGTCGCGCCGGCGGGCGTGCCCGCGGAAGTGAAACCGATCACCGCATGGTCCTGGCCATTGACCGTGATCGTCGGGATGAAATACTGCAGCGACTGCGCGCGATTGCCGCTGTCGTCGAACACCGTGCCGGACTGCAACACCGTCGGTGTCGCGCCGAGGTTGTCGAATTCGTACCAGCGCGATCCGTTGCGGGACTGCCCGCCCGTTTGCGAGACGCCGCCGGCATTCACGCGCTGATCGTGCGCCGTCCACAGGTGCCCGTTGCGGATCATCGCCTGGAAGAAGCGGTCGTCGAGCGAATCCAGACGGCCGTTGTTGCCACCGGTGTTGCCCGCATGTTCGACGGGATTCGGGAAGTCGGTTGCGGTCACGGTCACGGCGATGTTCGCGGAAATCGTCGGCGTGGCCGAACCCGGATTGCTGACGCGGCGGAACATCACGGTGCCGAACGTCGCGTTATCCGGACCGACGAAGAAACCCTGCGTCGCGCCCGGATCGAAATTGTCGACGCCGCGCGGCGACTCGGGTCCCGCACCATTGCCAGCCGCCATGTTCGCGAACATCGTGACGAACAGCGGGCCGGCGCCCAGGGTCGAGGTCTTGCGCACTACGTAGCCGTTACTGCCGACGAACGTCGTGCCGGTATTGTTGAACATGTTGCACCCTATATAGAGTGCATTGACGTCGATACCGAGCGAAGGATAGTCGCAGAAATTCGTGCCGGGGTCGGCCTGGAACTGGAACAGCGTCCACACCGTGGTGTTGCTGATCGTGCCGGCGCTTGCCGCGTCACTCACCGCGAGCAGCACGCGGTTCGCCGCCGTCGTCGTGCAGGTCGCGTTCGTGCACGGCACATCGATGATGCTCATGTACCAGCGCGCGCTGAAACGGTCGTAACGGATCTGCGGATCGCTGGTGAAGTCGAGTACGACCGAGCCGCCGACCGGCGTCTTGACCGAGGCGAAGAACACATCCGGGTCGGCATTCAGCACATTGTCGGCGACACCGCTCTTGGTGAACGAACGGATCCTGCCATTGACGAATACGATGAACTGCGTCGGACCGACCGTGCCCATCGAGTCCGGCGGAAACGCGAGCGTATCGGCCAGCGTCGCGCCGTCGAACGAAGCGTTGGTGGAATGGATGTTGCGCGTCGGCGCGGTCGTCGGAGCGCTCGTCGCAGTCGGCGGGTAACTTGCTAGCGCCGGGGAGTTCGGGTTTTGCGGCAGGTTGCTGCGATCCGGATATTGAAGCTCATGCTCCGGCCGCAAGCCGCTCGGCGGCGGCGCGAGTGCCTGGCGCTGCATGATGCTGCGTGTCGTCTCCTGCACGCCGGCGCTGTTGGACGGCAACTGGACGGCGGCGATGTCCGATGCAGGCGCGCTGGGCGATGCATCGGTGGCCTGGGCGACGACGCGCGTCGCTGGCGTGAACGAACTGAAAACGGTGCACAGGAACGCGAACGTTCCTGCCGCGAGGCGATGACGAAACATGTGTAACCCCCTGACGATCTCCCCATAGACGCGCCGGTGCGGCACTCATTGAGAGTTGCAGCGGCGTGGTAGTGCGCGCCACAGGTTTCTCACCCAAACCGTGACGGCCGTCACATAGTAGTCCCAAAGAAGCAGCCGACGCTAGAGCCGAAGGCTGATCGTCGAAACGCCATGCGGCAGGATGGCGGACGCGACCGGAGAAAAGACAAAGCAAAAAAAAGCCCGGCTTGCGCCGGGCTTTTTTGATGTTGCTTGCGACTACGAGCGATCGATTACTTCTCGACCTTCAGCTCGGTACGACGGTTGCGCTGACGGCCTTCCGCGGTGTCGTTCGTGTCGATCGGCTGGCTTTCGCCGAAGCCCTTCGGACCATCCAGACGGCTGGCATCGATGCCATGCGCGGTCAGATAGTCATACACGCCCTTGGCGCGGCGTTCCGACAGCTTCTGGTTGTAGGCGTCCGTACCGACGGAATCGGTATGGCCGTCCACTTCGACGCGGATGTTCGGATAGCGCTTGAGCGTATCCACCGCCTCGTCGAGGATCTGCACGGAAGCGGCAGTCGGCGCCTTCAGCGACGGCACCAGCTTCTCGCCGACCTTCGGATGGTCGAACTTGAACTCGACGCCACGCAGGTCGATCGCGACCGACTGCGGAGCAACCGGCTGTTCGCGCGTCGGCTGCGCCGGCGGCGGAGTTTCGGTGCGCGTCGTGGTCTCGTGCTTGACTTCGCCACCGCCGCCGCCGCCGAAGCTCCAGGTCAGGCCGATCGTGGCGATGCCGTCGACGAAGCCGGACTGGCGATGGAAGCCGTAGAAGTCCGACAGCGTCGAATTGAGCGAGTTGTCGTCGCGGTCGTAACGCGCCGCGATTTCGCCACGCACTGCCAGACGGTCGGACATGTTGTACTGCACGCCGACGCCGAGCGCCGCCGAGGGATCCCAGCCGCCGTTGACGGAATAGCCGCCGCCGGTGACGCCGCCGTTGGTGATCGAGCTATGCAGCAGGAAGCCCGAATACGCCTTGTGGCGCATCGCGCCGATGCTGCCCATGATGTACGGACGCCAGCCCGCACCGAGTTCGCCGAAGAACCAGCGACCGGCTACGTCGAGCTGCAGGTTTTCCCACTGATGACCATCACGCGGCGAGTTGTTCTTGAAGTCCGCGTTGTTGATGCCGAATTCGAAATCGACCGCGAGGTTGGGGTTGGCCCATACGCCGACGCCGATACCGGAGAACAGCGACGCGTCGGTTTCACGGTTGCTGTCTGGAGCGACCACGCCGATACGCGGGGCCAGGTACCAGCTGCTGTAATCTTGAGCGTGCGCCACGCTGACGCCGCCCAGTCCCAGGGCAATAAGCGCAAACAAGGTTGTACGTTTCATCCGGAATCTCCTCTGCTTGGTATTTTTTGGGCGTCCGCTCCACCCACGCGGCGCGCAAGTCCACTCACCCACTTACGGTGAGCTGGCCGTGTCGCGTTAATTATATGTTAGCACAGCCGCAACGCGAGCCGCCGCAGTCTAGCAAAATCAAACTGTTGGAGCCATACCTGTTCAGGTTTCAGTCAGACGCTTTAACTCGCGCGTAACTTGTTCAGAGAACAGAAAATTTTCGCGGCGGCCCGAGACCGCCGCGAAACATGTTGCTTCAGAGCGCGAACAATTCCATCAGTGTCGGCAGCGGCAGTGCGTCGAAACGCGCCGCATCGGCGGCGAGCGCGCCGATCGCATCGACCTTGCGCGCCGACAAATGCCCGGCGAGGGCATGGCGGAATTTTTCCAGCAGCACCGGGATGCCTTCCGCGCGGCGCTTGCGATGGCCGATCGGATAATCGATCGAAACCTTTTCGGTCGAGCTTCCGTCGGCGAAAAAGATCTGCAGCGAATTGCCGATGTAGCGCTTGGCCGGATCGAAGTAGTCCTTGGTGAACTGCGGATTCTCGGTGACCGTCATCTTCGCCCGCAGCGCGTCGATGCGCGGATCGGCGGCCACTTCGTCGACGTAGTCGTCGGCGGTGAGGCGGCCGAAGATCAGCGGCACCGCCACCATGTACTGGATGCAATGGTCACGGTCGGCGTAGTTCGCCAGCGGTCCGGTCTTGTCGATGATGCGCACGCCGGCTTCCTGCGTCTGGATCTCGATGCGCTCGATCAGGTGCAGCTTGTCCTTGACCTGCGCATGCAACTGCATCGCGCATTCCACCGCGGTCTGGGCGTGGAACTCGGCCGGGAACGAGATCTTGAACAGCACGTTCTCCATCACGTAGCTGCCGAAGCCGCGCTCGAACTCGAACGGCTTGCCCTTGAACGCGACGTCGTAGAAGCCCCAGGTCTTCGCGCTCAGCGCCGACGGGTAGCCGACGCAACCCTTGACCGCGTTGAGCGCGTGCGTCACCGCGCGCCGGCATGCATCGCCGGCCGCCCAGCTCTTGCGCGGTCCGGTGTTCGGCGCGTGCCGGTAGGTGCGCAGTGCGCCGTTGTCGATCCAGCTGTGCGACACCGCGTTGACGATGTCCTGCTTGCTGCCGCCGAGCATGTGCGTGGCCACCGCCGTGGACGCGAGCCGAACCAGGATCACGTGGTCCAGTCCGACGCGGTTGAACGAATTCTTCAGCGCGTAGCAGCCCTGGATCTCGTGCGCCTTGATCGCCGCACCGAGCACGTCGCGCACCGTCAACGGTTTGCCGCCCTCGCGTATACTTTTGCGCGAAGTATAATCGGCCACGGCCAGGATTGCCCCGAGGTTGTCCGACGGATGGCCCCATTCGGCGGCGAGCCAGGTGTCGTTGAAATCGAGCCAGCGCACCTGCACGCCGATGTTGTACGCGGCTTGCACCGGATCGAGCTCGAAGCTCGTGCCCGGCACGCGCGCACCGCCCGGCAGCGTCGCCCCCGGCACCAGCGGACCGAGGTGCTTTACGCACTCGGGAAACTTCATCGCCAGCATCGCGCAGCCGAGCGAATCGAGCAGCATGTAGCGCGCGGTGTCGTAGGCTTCCTGCGAGTCGATCTTGTAGTCGGCGACGTAGTTGGCGATATCGACCATCGGCTGGTCGGGGTCCGGCCGGACGGCCGAACGCGTGTCGTGGTGGCTCATGGTGTTCCCGCTTGGGTTTGAGAAAAAAACGGCGTATCGATAGAACCTTATATTGTGCCAGAACCCGCTGCGCCCTGCGGCTGCGCGCTTGCGATTGCGCCAGCCGGGCCCCATTTGTTTAGCCCGCGCGCGCATCGGCTGCGGTCGCGCCGTCCATCCGTCCGGAGTCCTGCATGAAAGCCGTTGCGCTCACGCGTTACCTTCCGATCGACGACCCGCAAGCGCTGCTCGATGTGGACCTGCCGACACCGAGCCCACGCGCGCACGACCTGCTGGTGCGCATCGAAGCGGTGTCGATCAACCCGGTCGATGCGAAGGTGCGTGCACCCAAGGCGCAGGTCGAGGCCGCACCGAAAGTACTCGGCTACGATGCCGCCGGCGTAGTCGAGGCGGTCGGCGCGGCGGTCACGCTGTTCAAGCCGGGCGATGCCGTGTTCTATGCCGGCGACGTGACCCGCCCCGGCACGAACGCGCAGCTGCATCTGGTCGACGAGCGCATCGCGGGGCACAAACCGCGCTCGCTCGACTTCGCGCATGCGGCCGCGGTGCCGCTCACCGCGTTGACGGCATGGGAGCTGCTGTTCGACCGCTTCGGCTTTGCCGCCGAGGGCGGTCCGCGCGACCGTACTCTGCTCGTGGTCGCCGGCGCCGGCGGGCTCGGCTCGATCGCGATCCAGCTCGCCCGGCGCGCGGGGCTGCGCGTGATCGCCACCGCCTCGCGCCCCGACTCGATCGCCTGGTGCCGCGCGATGGGTGCCGATCACGTGATCGATCACCGCCAGCCGCTGCGGCCGCAGCTCGAGTCGCTCGGGCTGCAATACGTCGATGCGATCGGCAGCTTTTCCGGACCCGAGCCGTACTGGGCGCAGTACGCCGACATCATCGCGCCGCAGGGAAAAATCGGCGTGCTTACCACGCTGCAAGGTCCGCTCGACATGAACCTGATCAAGAACAAGAGCGCGAGCGTGCACTGGGAATTCATGTTCACGCGCGCGATGTACACGACGCCCGACATGATTCGCCAGCACGATATCCTGAATCGCGTCGCCGAACTCATCGATCGCGGCGAATTGCAATCGACGCTCACGCAGACGCTGAGTCCGATCAATGCCGCCACGCTGCGTGAGGCGCATCGCCTGATCGAATCCGGCAGCACGATCGGCAAGATCGCCATCGCCGGCTGGTAGCGCAGCGTTTGCCGACGCCAGGCTGCTGACAGCAGGCTGACAGCAGACGACGCTTACTCTTCCCGTCGCCCGTCTGCACCGGATGACCGGAAATTGCCGCCGCCCGAAGCGCCGGGCTGGTCCGCGCGTCGCAGCGCGTGAGTCGCTCACCTGCAACATGGGCGTTCATGCGCGGCCACAAGCATGGCGCGGCTGGCGCGCGTCGCGGCAAGCGGGCAGCCGGTGAATCGCGATTTAACTTCGGCGGGAGCACAATATGAGCATGGCTTTGCAAGGTTTTCATCCCGCCGTCGCAGCCTGGTTCCGCGGCGCATTTCCCGCGCCGACGCCGGCGCAGGAGCGCGCCTGGCCGGCGATCCGTTCCGGCCGCCACGCGTTGATCGCCGCGCCCACCGGATCGGGCAAGACGCTCGCGGCGTTTCTCGCCGCGATCGACGAACTCGTGCAGCGCGGCGTGGCTGGCGGACTCGGCGATGAAACCGCGATCGTGTACGTGTCGCCGCTCAAGGCGCTGTCCAACGACGTGCGCATCAATCTCGAGGCGCCGCTCGCCGGCATCCGCGACAAGTTGTTCGAGATGGGACTGCCGGACGTCGAGATCCGCACCTGCGTGCGCACCGGCGACACGCCGCAGTCCGAGCGCGACGCGATGCGTCGGCGCCCGCCGCACATCGTCGTGACCACGCCGGAATCGCTGTACATCCTGCTCGGTTCCGAATCCGGCCGCGCGATGCTCGCCTCGACGCGCAGTGTGATCGTCGACGAAATCCACGCGCTCGCGCCGAGCAAGCGCGGCGCGCATCTGTCCCTTTCGCTGGAACGGCTCGAGGCGTTGTGCGGGCGCAGGCTCACGCGCATTGGATTGTCGGCGACGCAGAAGCCGATCGATGAGGTGGCGCGGTTTCTGGTTGGCGCCCGAAGCATGGAACGAGGCGCATCTTCTTTTGCTCGTCATCCCGGCGAAAGCCGGGATCCATTGTCTTCCGCGGAAGTCAAGCAAGAGACACTGGATTCCGGCTTCCGCCGGAATGACGATCAAGAGCAGAGCGAGGACACACCATCCTCCGTCATCCATACCGCCGATTGCGAAATCGTCGACGTCGGCTACTCGCGCAAGCGCGACCTCGCGATCGAAGTGCCGCCCGCGCCGCTCGAGGCGGTGATGTCGGGCGACGTCTGGACGATGCTGTACGACCGTCTCGCCGAGCTCACCTTGCAGCACCGCACGACGCTGATCTTCGTCAACACGCGGCGCATGGCCGAGCGCGTGGCCAAAAACTTGAGCGACCGCCTCGGCAAGGACAAGGTCACCTCGCATCACGGCAGCCTGGCGCGCGAGCAGCGCCTGGCTGCCGAGCAACGCCTCAAGCGCGGCGAGCTGCGTGCGCTGGTCGCGACCGCGTCGCTCGAGCTCGGCATCGACATCGGCGACGTGGACTTGGTCTGTCAGATCGCCTCGCCACGCTCGATCGCCGCCTTCCTGCAGCGCGCCGGCCGTGCCGGCCATTCGGTCGACGGCACGCCGAAAGCGCGCCTGTTCCCGTTGTCGCGCGACGACCTGATCGAATGCACCGCGCTGCTCGACGCGGTGCGCCGTGGCGAACTCGACATGCTGCGCGTCGAGACGAATGCACTCGACGTGTTGGCGCAACAGATCGTGGCGGAAGTCTCTGCGCGCGAGTGGAGCGAGAACGAACTGTTCGAACTCGTCACGCGCGCTTACCCGTATGCGCAGCTGCCGCGCGACAAATACACCGACATCGTGCGCATGCTCGGCGAGGGATTCACCACGCGGCGCGGGCCGCGCGCGGCGTACATCCATCGCGACGCGGTCAACGGCATGCTGCGCGCGCGGCGCGGCGCGCGGCTGACCGCGATCACGTCCGGCGGTGCGATTCCCGACACGGCCGACTACGAGGTCGTGCTCGAGCCGCAGTCGCAGCGCGTCGGCACCGTGCACGAGGATTTCGCGGTCGAGAGCATGGCCGGCGACATCTTCCAGCTCGGCAACACGTCGTATCGCGTGCTGCGCGTGGAGCGCGGCAAGATGCGCGTCGAGGACGCGCAAGGCGCGCCCCCGACGCTGCCGTTCTGGCTCGGCGAAGCACCAGGGCGCAGCGACGAGCTGTCGTTCGCGGTGTCGCGCCTGCGCGAGGAAATTTCCGAGCGCCTCGAATACGGTTCCCTTCCCCCTTCGCGAGGTGAAACCCTTCCCTCCTCGGGAGAAGGTGGCGCGCAGCGCCGGATGAGGGTCCAATCGGAGCCGGGCGTCGAACTGCCGGCGCAGCCGTCGGACACCCGCGATGGAACCTTGAGCGTCGCCCAATCCTGGCTCATGCACGACATCGGCCTGGCCGAATCGCCGGCGCGGCAAATAGTGGAATACCTCGGCGGCGCGCAGGCCGCGCTCGGCTTGTTGCCGACGCAGCACGAACTGGCGATGGAGCGCTTCTTCGACGAATCCGGCGGCACCCAGCTGGTGATCCACACGCCTTATGGCAGCCGCTTGAATCGCGCCTGGGGACTGGCGCTGCGCAAGCGCTTTTGTCGCAAGTTCAATTTCGAACTGCAGGCAGCGGCGACCGAGGACGCGATCATCCTGTCGCTGTCGACCAGCCACAGTTTCCCGCTCGACGACGTCACGCGCTACCTGCATTCCAACTCGGTGCGCGAGGTGCTCACGCAGGCGCTGCTCGACGCGCCGATGTTCGGTCTGCGCTGGCGCTGGAACGCGACCACGTCGCTGGCGCTGCCGCGCTTCCAGGGCGGATCCAAGGTGCCGCCGCAACTGCAGCGCATGAAATCCGAGGATCTGCTCGCAACGGTATTTCCGGACCAGGTGGCGTGCGCGGAAAACCTGGTCGGCGAGCGCCAGATTCCCGATCATCCGCTGGTCGCGCAGACGCTGTACGACTGCCTGCACGAGGCGATGGACATCGAGGGTCTGGAGGCCCTGCTGCAAAAGCTGGAAAGTGGACAAATCCACTTTGTCTGCCGCGACCTGACCGCGCCCTCGCCGCTCGCCGCCGAGGTGCTCAGCGCGCGGCCGTACTCGTTCCTCGACGACGCGCCGCTGGAAGAGCGCCGCACCCAGGCGGTGATGAGCCGGCGCTGGGGCGACATCGACAGCACGGATGATTTCGGCAAGCTCGACGAAGAAGCGATCGTCGCGGTGCGCGAGGAGGCCTGGCCCGAGGCGCGCAACGCCGACGAACTGCACGATGCGCTGATGACGCTCGGCTATCTGACTGCTGCGGAAGCAAGCGGCAACCTGCAATGGCTCGGCGTGTTCGACGAACTCGTCGCGCAGCGGCGCGTGGCGAAGCTCTGCGCGGTTCTTGCAGTACCGGAACGCGACGCCGAACCGCATCGCAACGCGGTTGATCCGGGCGCGATGAATCGCGCCCCTACGCAAGACGACTCGGCGTCGTATTTGTGGATCCCCGCCGAACGCCTCCCACAATTCGCCGCGATTCATCCCGGTGCACGGACGCAACCCGAGATCGTCGCGCCGGCCGACTATGCCGCTGTCGCATGGACGAAGGAATCCGCGCTGATCGACATCGTGCGCGGCCGCCTCACCGGCTTGGGTCCGACCACGGCGGCGGCACTCGCGCAATCGCTCGCGTTGACGCGATCCGATGTCGATGCCGCACTGCTTGCGCTGGAGACCGAAGGCTACGTGATGCGCGGGCGTTTTTCCGCGTCGAGCTACGGCGCCGAAGCGAGCGAGGAATGGTGCGAGCGGCATCTGCTCGCGCGTATCCATCGCTACACAGTCAAGCGCCTGCGCCGCGAGATCGAACCGGTCGAGCCGCGCGACTTCATGCGCTTCCTGTTCGAGTGGCAGCGCGTTGCGCCGGGCACGCATGTCAGCGGACCCGATGCGCTGGCCAACGTGCTGGCGCAACTGGAAGGCTTCGAGGCGCCGGCGGCGGCGTGGGAAGCGGAAATCCTGCCGTCGCGCATCGGCGGCTACGAGATCAGCTGGCTCGACGACCTGTGCCTGGCCGGCCGCGTCGTATGGACGCGGCTGCGCGCGCCGGCGCCGGCACGCGAATCCGAACCGGCGCGCGAACGCGCCGCGAGCGGGCCGGTGCGCGCCACGCCGATCGTGCTGCTGCAGCGGCGCAACCTGGCGCTGTGGAACTCGCTCGGCGCGGCGGCCCAGGTTGCCGCGGCGCCGGCACTGTCGTCGCGCGCACAAGCGGTCGCCGACTATCTGAAGGAACACGGCGCGTCGTTCTTCGACGAGCTCGTCGCCGGCACACGTCTGCTGCACGTCGAGCTGGAGGAAGCGCTCGCCGAACTGGTCGCCGCGGGCATGATCAACTCCGACAGCTACGCCGGACTGCGCGCGCTGCTGGTGCCGCCGTCGAAACGCCCGTCGCCAGGCAAGCGGCGCGGACGGCGCACCGCGCTGCTCGGCATCGCCGACGCGGGCCGCTGGGCGCTGTTGCGGCGCGCCGCGGCCCAGGTCAATGCGGCAGATTCCACACGTCCACAAAGCGACAATGTGGAACAGCTGGAGCAGATCGCGCGCACGCTGCTCAAGCGCTACGGCGTGGTGTGCTGGCGCACGCTCGCGCGCGAGGCGGCCTGGCTGCCGCCGTGGCGCGAGCTGCTGCGCGTGTATCACCGCCTCGAGGCGCGCGGCGAAGTGCGCGGCGGCCGTTTCATCGCCGGCCTGTCCGGCGAACAGTTCGCGCTGCCCGAAGCGATCGGCCTGCTGCGCACGGTGCGCCAGCGCGCGCACGACGGCAGTCTGATCAGCGTGTGCGGCGCCGATCCGCTCAATCTGGTCGGCCACGCCGTGGCCGGCGCGAAAGTACCGGCGCTGACCGGCGCGCGCGTGCTGTACCGCGACGGCATGCCGGTGGCGACGCTCGTCGGCGGCGTGTTCGCCGCGCTCGAAGCGATGGATGCGGCGGCGGAATGGGCGGCCAAATCGCGCCTGCTGCGTGGGCGAGACCCGATCGTCGAAGCCGCGGAAGGCGACCTCGCGACCGAGTCCACGCCGGAGGCCACGGCCGAGATCGCGCACGATGACGCGCCCGGATAGCGCAGCGCGCCCGCTGGCGCGGCCGCAGCCACTCGGCGAGAATCCGGGCATGTCCGCGACGAAATCGTTGTTCGAACGCATCCGCGCGCTGAGCGAATTCGAGGGCGACTCGCGCGCCGCGCTGCGCGTGCTGCACGCGCATTTCGCCGCCGAATTCCCCGATTGCTCGCTTGCGCTGCTGCTGGTGCGCGGCCAGCAACCGGGCAGCGCCCGCCTCGCCGGACTGATCGGCCCGAACGGCACCGAGCATGTCGCGAACGTCGATCCGAACGGCGAGCACGGCGAGTTGCCGCTGTTCGACGACCAGCTCGCGGCACTGATCACCGCAGCCGACGACGCGCACGTGATCGACGTGCCACCAGCGCGCCGCGCCGCACCGCTGGCGCAGGCACTGTTCGGGCCGGCCAGCGTGCTCGCGGTGCCGTTGGCGAATCGCGGCCAGCGCACGCATTGGCTCGCGTTCGGCAGCACGCTGCCGCATCGCTTCGACCGCGTCGACGTGGCGCAACTGCTGCTGCACGTGAATCTCGCCGCGAGCCTGATCGTGCGTCCGATCGTGATGCACGCGCTGGCGCAGGAAAGCGAACGCCGGCGCCAGGAGATCGAAGGACTCGCCGACATCCAGAAGCTGCTGTTGCCGGACAACCCGCAGATCCGGGGCCTGCAGCACGCGGTGCACTGGCAGCCTGCGGCGACCGCCGCCGGCGACTATTACGAATTGAGCAACCTGACCGAACGCGCGCCGCCGGAAGTTGCGCGCGGCGGGCCAGACGTATGGGGAGTGATCGTCGGCGATGTGTCGGGTCATGGCGCCGCGGCCGCGATGGAGGCCGTGCAGTTCGACGCGATCCTGCGCACGTATCAACCCAACGGCGGCGCGCCGCCGGCCGCGGCGATCAGCTACGCCAACCGCTATTTCTTCTCGCGCCGCAGCCGTGGTCATTTCATGAGCGTGTTTGCCGCGCTGTACCGGCCCGACACGCGCAAGCTCAGTTACCTGAGCGCGGGACATCCGCCGCTGCTGCATCGCCGCGGCAACGCGGTGCAGCTGCTCGGCGAGGCCGACCAGATCCCACTCGGCGTGCTGCGCGAGTACGAATACCAGAACAACGAATTCGACATCGAGCCGGGCGACATGCTCGTGCTGTACACCGACGGCATCATCGAGGCGCGTGATCGCAACGACGTCATGTTCGGACTGGAACGGCTGCGCGAGCTGGTCGCGCACGGCGCCGATTCGCCGGCGCGGCTGAGCGACGAGATCGTGGGCGCGTTGCGCGCTCATCAAGAGACCGAAATCGGCGCTGACGACCAGACTTTGGTCGTACTGAAGATCGACACTTAGTCAGTGTCGCCACTTCGCGATGTTCGTCACACTTTGCGCCAGACGCGTCATGAAAGATTCCGCCATCGCGTGCGGTCTGAAATTGTCGTCGCGCGGCGCTTTGCTGCGTTTATCGCTACACTCGAATCCACTGCTCGCCGCTCGGAGGCATTCATGAAACTGCAGCATCGTCTTCAATGGCTCGCGGCAATCGCATTGTGCGCCTGCGGTCTCGCGCACGCCGCCACCGTCACGGTGACGGCGAACTCATCCAATCTGTTTTCGCCGGAAGTGGTCAATATCAACGTCGGCGACTCGGTGCTGTTCAAATACGGCGGCGGCGCACCGCACAACGTGGTCGCCGACGACAATTCGTTCCGCTGCGCGAAGGGTTGCGACGGCGACGGCGCGGGCGGCAACGGCAACGTCTCGACCGGTTGGTCGTTCACCAAGACGTTCAACACTGCCGGGACGATCAAGTATTTCTGCGAAGCGCACGGCGCTCGCAACGGCGTCGGCATGGCCGGCCAGGTGATCGTGCACGCGGTCACGCCGAGCATCACGCTCGGTGGATACCTGAGCGGCAACTGGTTCAATCCTAATCAGGGTGGCCACGGCTTCCAGCTCGAGTTCACCAATCGCTCCACCGGCGCGACGACCAGCGACATGGTCGCGATCTGGTTCGTCTACACGCCAACCGGAAGCGCGGCCAACGACGGCAGCGGTCAGAACTGGATTTTCGCCGAAGGCGACTACGACACCACCAAGAACACGGTCACGCTGCCTGCCATCCTGTTGAGTGGCGCGAAATTCCCGCCGAACTTCAACCCCGCCGACGTACGCCGCATCTCGGCCGATGCTTCGACGACCTGGGGCACGATCACGTTTACGTTCACCGATTGCAACAACGGCACGGCAAGCTGGCATTCGACCCTGCCCGGCTACAACAACGCGAACGACACGCCGTTGGCGATCCAGCGCCTGACGCAGATCGCCGGTACTACGTGTCCGGGACAGTGAGCCTGCGCGGCAGCGCTGACGCGCGACGCCGCGCGCCAGCGCTTGGCCTACGTGCCGTGCTGGCTGCCGCGGCGTTGTGCCTGGCGCTTCCTGCGCTCGCCGTCGACGACGGCCAACCCGCACCGGCGTTCTCGCTGCCGCCGCTCGGCGGCGGCGCGCGCGTCAGCCTCGATGCGCAAAAAGGTAAAGTTGTATTTGTGGATTTCTGGGCATCCTGGTGCGGGCCGTGCCGCCAGTCGCTGCCGTTGTACGACAAGCTCAACGCCGAGCTGGCGCAGCAACCGTTCACCCTGCTCGCGGTCAATCTGGACGAAGACGACGACGCCGCCAACGGGTTCCTCAAGGAGCACCCGGTGCACTACACCGTGCTGCGCGATCCGGCCGGCGACGTGCCCAAGGCGTTCGGCCTGGTCGGCATGCCCACGTCGTACCTGATCGATCAGCACGGCGTCGTGCGCGCGCACCACAGCGGTTTCGATGCGAAGGATCTTGATACACTGCGCCGGGAAATCCACGGCCTGCTGGAGACGCATGGGGATGCGAAGTAAGCGCCGCGCGACATTGATGGCCGCCATTCTCGTCGCCGCGCTGCTCGGCGGTTGCGCGAGCACGCCGGTGCAGCCGTGGGAGCGCGGACGCCTGGCGCGCTGGGACATGCGCTGGGACCCCGACGCGCAGCAGGCGGCGATGGACGGCCATACGCATTTCAGCAAGGAAGGCAGCGACGGCCACATCGGCGCCGCCGGCGGCGGCTGCGGCTGCAACTGATGGCGACGCGGCCGCTCTCGCCTTCGCTGGCCGCGCTGATGAGCGCGGCCGCCGCGCTGACGCAACCGCACGCGCAGGCGGCGGAAAGCGATTCGCATGTCGGCTATCGCTTCAACGAATACGGCGAGGATTCCTTCGACGGCGCCGCGGTCGGCAGCACGCGGCGCTACGAGGTCTATTCGCAGCAGTTCGAGCTCGACACGCGGGTCGGCGGCGGCGCGCTCGACCTGAACGCCACGCACGAAGTGATGAGCGGTTCGTCGCCGTGGTACGTGCTGCCCGGAACGGACAACCGGCCGATCCAGGTGCTCAGCGGCGCGACGATCCGCGAACACCGCAACGAACTGCGCGGTTCCTACACGCTGCATCCCGGCACCAGCGACAGCACGACGTTCAGCGCGTCGTACTCGGACGAACGCGACTATCGTGCCACCGCGCTCGGCGTGGAGCGCAGCTTCCCGCTGTCGAACGCGCTCACGCTCGGTGCCGGCGGCAGCTTTTCGCACGACATCATCGAGCCGACCGATGCGCTGCTGTACGATCGCGTCCAGCACGAGGAAAAAAACACCGGTTCGGTGTTCGGCAGTGTGGCGTGGGTGATGGACAAGGCCTCGGTGCTGCAGACCGGCATCCAGATCAATCGCGAGAACGGCTACCTGTCGGATCCATACAAGCTGGTCTCGGTCGGTAGCGACATCCTGCCGGACAAGCGCCCCGGCGCGCGCACCGAAGCGGCGGCGCTGTTGCGCTACCGGCACGCGTTCGCGCATCCGGACGCGGCGCTGCATCTGGATTACCGCTACGCGCAGGACAGCTGGGGCGTGGTCGCGCACACGTTCGACGCAGCCTGGTACCAGCACCTTGGCGACGGCTGGCAGCTGATTCCGGCGCTGCGCTACTACAGCCAGCAGGCGGCGCGCTTCTATCAGCCGTTTTTCGCCGCCGGCGAACATCGCTTCGAAACCAGCGACTACAGACTGGGCACGTTCGGCGCGTTTTCGGCGCGTCTGAATCTGCGCAAGCGCATCGCGCATTGGGAAATCAGCGCCGGCGTCGAGCGCTACCACGCCTCGGTCAACTACGCGCTGGACGGCTCCGATGCCGCCGTGCCGGGCGTGCTGAGCTACACGCGCGGCTTCGTCGGCGTCGATTACGATTTCGACTGAAAAGCCGAGCGCGTGAGCAGCGACACGCACCGCTTTCGCTTCAACGCGATGGGCTGCCCGTGCGAGATCGTGCTCGAGTCAGCCGAAGCGGCGCACGCGCGCGATGCCGCCGCAGCTGCGCAGTGCGAAGTCGAACGGCTGGATCGCAAGTATTCGCACTACCGCGACGACAGCCTGGTCGCCGCGTTCGGCGCGGCCGCGGATTCCGGCAGCACACTCGAGGTCGATGCCGAAACCGGCGACCTGCTCGACTTCTCCGCTGCGTTGCACGCGCAAAGCGCCGGCCGCTTCGACATCACCGCCGGCGTGCTGACGCGCCTGTGGGATCCGCAGGCGGGTCGCGTGCCCGCCGTCGCGCAAGTCGCCACGGCGCTGGCGCGGACCGGCTGGCAGCGCGTGCACTGGCATCGTCCACAATTGCACTTTTCCACACCCGGCATGCGCCTGGATCTGGGCGGCGTGGTCAAGGAATACGCCGCCGACCGCGCCGCACAGCTGTGTCGCGAGCACGGCATGCAGCACGGCGTGATCGACCTGGGCGGCGACCTTGCCGTGGTCGGCGCACACGCCGACGGTTCGGCCTGGATTGCCGGCATCAAGTTGCCGAGCGATCCGTCGCGTGCGCTCGCCTCGATCGAGATCGCAAGCGGCGGCCTGGCTACCAGCGGCGATTACGAACGCAGCATGCTGATCGACGGCCGGCGCTATTCGCACATCATCGATCCGCGCAACGGCGAGCCGGTGCAAAGCTTCGCCAGCGTCAGCGTGCTGGCCGGCAGCTGCCTCGTAGCCGGTGCCGCTTCCACGCTCGGCATGCTGTTCGGCGTGGGCGAAGGTTACACCTGGCTGCAACAGCTAGGCCTGCCGTTCCTGTGCATCGATGCCGCGGGCGGCGTGCGTGGCACGCTTGTCGCGAGGGCGCACGCGCGCTAGCGCCCGGCGAGTGCGTCCACGATCGTGATGCGCCGCGCGCGCAGCGCCGGCAGCAGTCCGGTGGCGATACTCAACAAGGCGATTGCAATGAGGCCCGCGCTCCACACCTTGTAGTTCACGGTGAGCGGAAAATTCGCCGCCGCAGCGATCGCGTAGCCGGCCAGCGTGGCAACGCCGAGGCCGAGCAAACCGCCGATCAGGCACAGCGCGAACGCCTCGGCCAGCACGAAGCCGAGTACCGCGCCATCGGAGAAACCGAGCGTCTTGAGCACCGCCAGTTCCGGCACGCGTTCGCGGATCGCCTGCGCCATCGTGTTGCCGACCACCAGCAGCAGCGTGAAGAACACCGCGAACATGATCCAGCGCACGATCAGGCCGATGTCGGCGACCTGACGGATGAACGCGACGGTGAAATCCTGTTCGGTCTGCGTCTTGGTTTCGTCCGGCGAATTCTCGGTCTTCGCGTCGATCGCTTGCGCGACCTGCCCGGCGAGCGAGGCATCGGTCAGGCTCATCACGAAGAAACTAACATTGCCTTGGCCGTTGCCGTTGCCTTCGTCGACGTAGGCATAGTTGACGTAGAAGCGCAGCGTCGCCTTTTGCGACTGCGAGTCCTTGCCGTCGAAGATGCCGACCAGATCGAACGTCCAGTCGCGGCTGTTGTCCTTCTGCGGCACGAAGCTCGCCTTGATCGGAATGCGATCGCCGATCTTCCAACCGTACTGCTGCGCCAGCAGGCGCCCGGCGATCATGCTGGTGCGCGTGCTGGCGAACGCTTGCCACTGCGCATCCGGCATCACCCATTGCGGCGACACTGCACGCAGTCCTTTCGGATCCGCGGCGAGACCGAAAACGGTGTCGCTGGTCGGGCCCGCCTTGCCGCCGAACCACAGCACCCAGGCCACGTCTTTGACGCCCGGCACCGACTGGATCTGCTGCAGCAGCCGGATCGGCAGCGGCTGGATCAGCGATACGCGCGCCTGCGTGATCAGGCGCGTGATGCCGATGAAATCGGCCGGACGATCGAACAGCACGTTGACCGCCTGCAACAGACCGAACAACAGGAACGCCATGGTCACGGACAACAACGTCAGCCACGTGCGCGCCTTGCGGCGGAACAGGTTGGCGAGAATGAAACCGGTACGGGTCATGCGGACGATCCGGTGGCGGCACTCGGCGCAGAGAACTCTACATCAAATGCGGGCACGCGCTTCACGCTTTCCGGCCGACGGGTGTTATCGTCGCCGCATCCGAGTCCCAGCGGACCGCGCCGCGCATGAACCATCGCCCCACCCTCTGGCGCCCCGCTCCAGCCAGGATTCCCACGGCGTGGCGGCGCCCGCGCGCGAGCGCGCCCAAGCTCGTGCTGCGTGTGTTGCTGCTGCTCACGCGCAATGCCATTCCGTTGGCGGGATTCCTGTTGCTCGGCTGGTCTGCCGACGCGGTCGTGCTGCTCGGCGGCTTCAACTTCGGCATGCTGCTTTCGACAATTGCCTCGATGCAGCTGGCCTTGGCGACGCTGCGCAGCGCCAACGCGACACAGGCGAGGCTGCGCGCAATGAGCTGGGCCATCGCGACGGTAGTCTTTACCTGGTTGGTGGTCGGCTGCGTCGCGGCATTCGAGCCGATCCTGACGCTGTATGTCTACCGGACGCCTGGCAGCTGGTTCGTCCTCGACGATGGGGTGGTCTGGTGGTCGGCATTGGGCTTGTCGGCCGTCGCCGCTGCGAACTACGTCGATGACCTGCACGAACGGCGGCGCGCGCCGCCGACGCCGCCGCCTGACACGGAACGCAAGCCCGCTTCCGTCCTCTCCCTACTCGTCATCCTGTTGGCGGAGGGCTGGATGCTGTGGCTGATGTGGTTGCCGCTCGTGCTCGATCACGGCGGCAACGAACTCGGGCCCGAACTCGCGGTCACGATCGTCGTTGGCGTTTCGCTGTTTTTCGACGCCCTGCAGACTTTTGCGCCGCAGGAACTGCCACGGGATTCATCGCGCACGCACCGCTGATCGCAAGCTTTGCGCAGGAAGCGTTCAGCCCTGAATTCGCGTGTGTTGCGAGTACCAGGCATGCCAGCGGCCGTCGCGGTAATAGAACACGTCGACCGACGCTTCGCCGCCGCCGTGGTGTTGCACCACCGCGGCATTGCCGATCACGCGGATCGTCGAGGTCGACGCCAGCGGCGTCGCGTGCTGGCCCGGATGAGCGCTCGCATAGGCCACGGCGAGTTCGATGATCTGCGCCTTCGGGCGCGCCGTGCCGCTCGCGTTGGTCGAGACGTAATCAGCGTCGAGCAGCGCATCGAGCGTCGCCGCGTCGCCGCGCATGAACGCTTCGCTCCAACGGTTCTCCGCCTCGCGCACGCCGGATTCGTCCGCGGCGTCGGCGGCGAGCACGCGCTGGACGGTAACGAGGCACATCAGTACCACAACGGTGAATCCTCGCATCGTCTGGTTTCCTTGTTGGCAGTGGGCACGCGTCCGCAGCAGGCAAGTCGCCTGCGCGCGTGCTACGACCGGCGCGCACTGCCGGGGTTCGATGCGTTGCGACGGAACGACGCGGCGGCGCGACGAAGCGCCGCTTCAGCCGCGCTTGCGCAGGAACAGGTGCGTGGCGCGTTCGCCCGCCGCGCTCCGCGCGCATTCGTAACCGAGTGCGTGCAGATCCAGATCGCGAAACAGGTGCTCGCCGGCGCCGAGCAGCACCGGCCGCAACGCCAAGTGCATTTCGTCGATCAAGCCGGCGCGCAAATACTGCCGGACTGTGGCTACACCGCCGCCGATGCGCACGTCGCGGCCCGCCGCCGCGGCCATGGCCTCATCGAGCGCCGCGCGAATACCGCCAGTGACGAAGCGGAACTCGGTGCCGCCGGCCATCGTCAGCGGCGCGCGTGCGTGGTGCGTGAGCACGAACACCGGCGTGTGGTAAGGCGGTTCGTCGCCCCACCAGCCTTTCCAGCTGTCGTCAGGCCACGGCCCGCGCACCGGACCAAACATGTTGCGGCCGAGGATCCACGCGCCGATGTTGTCGAAACCGGCTTCGGCCACCCCGTTGTCGACGCCCGTTTCGCCGTCGTCGAAGCCGTGCATGCGGCGCCATGCGCGCGTGGCGAAGAACCACTCGAACATTTCCGGCCCGCGCACGCCGAGCGGATTGTCCAGATCCTGGTTCGGACCGGCACCGTAGCCGTCGAGGGAAACGGAGAAGCTGCGGACAACGACTTTGGACATGGCGTTCCTCGAAAAAAGTTGACTGCCGCCAGGCCGCGCGCCTAGGCGCGTGCCGCCACTTCGTCGATGTGCTCGAGCAGGTCGGCCGGATCGGCGTAGACGCGAAACGCACCGGCTCGCGCGAGTTCATCCTCGCCGTAGCCGCCCGAGAGCAGGCCGACGCCGAGCCCGCGCGCGCGTTGCGCGGCGATCATGTCCCAGATGCTGTCGCCGAGCACGAGCGACTCGCGGATGTCTACGCCGAGACGCTCGGCAGCAGTGAGGAACAGGTCGGGATCGGGCTTGGCATATTTGACCTGGTCGCGCGTCACCACCGGCACCTTGGCCGGATCGACGCCGAGCGCGGCGAGATTGTGCCCCGCCGTCTCCATGCGACCGCTGGTCGCGATCGCCCACGGAATCCCTTCCGCGCTCAGATGGTCGAGCAATTCGCGCGCGCCGGGCAACGGCCGCACGCTGGCCGACAACTTCTGGTATGCCGCCGCATGGTGCGCGCGCAAGCGGTCCAGGCGTTCCGGCGTGTTGTCGAATCCGGTCTCGCGCAACAGCAGGTTGGCGAACAATCCGCCGGACATGCCGATCTTGCGATGGATGCGCCACACCGACAGCGGAATGCCTTCGGCGTCGAGCGAGGATTTCCACGCCAGCACGTGCTGGTACACGCTGTCGACGAGCGTGCCATCGAGATCGAACAGAAACGCGGTACGGTTGCGCGGCATGCGGATCTCCTAATCCCAGTATCGGACGTGGACGCATTCAAGTGTGACGAACACGGTCGCCGATCGCCATGCGCAGCGCGTCTTGCCTCTTGCTACGCGGCTATCCGGCGCAATGCCGCACGTCAGGTACGGCGATGGCGGCGCAAGATGGCGAGGTTGGCCAGGCGCGTGGGAAACGCCTTGCGAATCAGCGGCGACTTGCCGTGGATCTGCAGCGTGTAGACGCGCGCGCAGTCCGCTTCTTTTTCCTTGAGGCGCAAGATCGTGCGCTTTTCGTCTTCCGACGGCGGCGGCGGCGCGGCCGTGTTGTCACCCGGCTGCAACGGTTCGAGCATTGATTCGGGCAACTGCAGCACGAGCTCGGTTACCCGGCTCATCAGCGGCCAGAACCAGGCCGCATAGTGCGGGTGCATCTTCCAGCAGGCGACGCCGTTTTCGAGCTTGACGATTTCGCCCACCGCGGAGGAGCTACCGCGCGTTCCGACCAAACGGCATTGCACTGACTCGGCCAGCGGCATGTTCACTTACGACTCCATCAATTGCGCATCAACACGAAGCTGGCTTGCGGCAACGCTGCGGACAGCGAATTGCGCATCCGCGCCTCGACATCGCCCAGGTCGATCGAGCGTGCCGGACCGAACAACGAATACAGATGTCCGGTTTGGCCGTAGCCGGCGGCGGATTCGACCCGGCTCACCGCGACCTCGCGCGAGCGGCAGGCCGCTGCCCAGAGGTTGAACAGTTCGGCGCGACCGATACTGCGACCGCCGCTGAGGCGGAAACGAAACAGCGCGACGGAAGTCGGCATTGCAGCTCCAGATGTACGAACACCGAGTATGCGCGCTTTCTCGCCTAAAGTCGCACACGCGCGGGCGCGGCGACCTCGTCCGCAGTGCGCGCTGGCGTACTCTCGCGAGCTTGCCAAATGGCCGATGGCGGTGTAGCGTGACCGTGATTCTCCCTCTTCCGTGTCGCGTACGGTTTGGTCTGATCGAGACCGCCCGTAGCTGAGCTTTCAAGGTCAGGCCGCCCCCGGCAGTCGCCTCAGCTATTCATTGTCCGGCTTGATCTCCCGGACGAGGCCCGCGCCGCGTGCAACACCCTCGCGCCGATTTCAGCTTTGCATATCCAAGCCGGCACGCCGCCTGCCTGCTGCAAATCCGCGTGTCCGAGGCGGGCTATCTCGCATGGCACTCGATTGCGCGCGCCGATCGCGCCGATGCGCCGGCCGATACGTCGATGATCGTTTCGCAGCGTTGGCGCTGCGCGTTCGGCGCCGACGACCCGCACAGCATGACCGCGCAGGTACTCGAACATTTCTTCCCGCGTCACGCCGGCTTGCGCTGGGAGTCGAGCGGGCTCGACTCCGGACACCTGCACGACGCGCTGCTCACCTGGTTCACTGCCGCGCCGCGCCGCGAGGTCGCGCCGGCGTCACCACGACGTGCCATATGGCAGGACTGAAGACCACATGGGACGCGCTGCATTGACCGAGTTCGCTTTTTCATACCGGCACGAGTCGAGCGAATGTCGCCTTTCCAGCCGCGCCTCGAGCGCCGGGATCGAGCCCACGTTCTTCTTCTCGGTGCACAACGCCGACCACAGCGTCGGCCGCTACGACGGTGTACAGCTGTCGATGCGCATTTCGCCCGACCGCGTGCGACGTGCCGACTTGGTCACGGCAGAAGTACTCGCCACCGAGATCCTGGACGAAATCTATTCGCACGGCGAACCGCAACGGCGCAAGCCGAGCGAAGCCGACCGCACACGCCTGGGCACATCACTGGAAACCTGGATTAGGGAGAATCGCCAATGACCGTATCGCTTCCCGCACCAGGCTTCGAACCGGCGCGTGCACCGCACGTCGCCGCGCCGGACCAAAACCGCACGCTCGCCGCGCAACTGATGCAGTACCACACGCCCTCGCTGGCGCGCGGCGTGTTCGAACTCTCGATCACCGCGTTGCCGTTCGCGCTGACCTGGTACGGCATGTACTGGGCGCTGTCGCACGGGCACGTCTGGCTGTACCTGTTGCTGCTGCCGTTTGCAGTAGGCTTCCTGGTGCGTCTGTTCCTGATTCAGCACGACTGCGGACACCTCGCCTTCCTGCCCGGCCGCCGCGCCAATGACTGGCTCGGCCGCTGCCTCGGCGTCGTGACAATCACGCCCTACGCGCACTGGCGCCGCGCGCACGCGCTGCATCACGCCACTTCGGGCGATCTCGGCCGGCGCGGCTTCGGCGACATCGATACGCTGACCGTGGCCGAATATCGCGCGCGCAAGGGCTGGACGCGTTGGCGCTATCGACTGTATCGCAACCCGATGCTGATGTTCGGCATCGGCCCGGCGTTCGTGTTCCTGCTGCAGAACCGCCTGCCGGCGGGCTTCTTCCGCGTCGGCCGGCACTGGGCCAGCACGCTCGGCACGGACGTCGCGATCGCCGCGTGCGTGGCGCTGCTGAGCTACGCCGTCGGATGGCGCACGTTTTTCGCCGTGCACACGCCGATCATGCTGTTGAGCGCGTCGGTCGGCGGCTGGCTGTTCTACGTGCAGCATCAGTTCGAGCACACGTACTGGCGCCGCCCGGGTCAGTGGAACATGCGCGACGCCGCGCTGCATGGCAGCTCGCACTACGACCTGCCGCCGCTGCTGCGCTGGTTCACCGCGAACATCGGCGTGCACCATGCGCACCACCTGTGCAGCCGCATTCCGTTCTATCGCCTGCCGTTGGTATTGCGCCGGCATGCGGAATTGCGCGAGCTCGGGCGCCTGACGCTGTGGCAAAGCCTGCGCTGCGTGCGCCTGGCGCTGTGGGACGAAGGTAGCGGCCGGCTGGTGTCGTTCCGCGAAGCCGCGCGCCTGGCCTGAGCCACGCGCGGCACATCCTCGAATGCGAACGCCGCTTTCAGCCGCGGCCGGGCAAACGACGGGAGCGGCATAGCGCAGCGGCGACGATGCCCTAGTCGGCCACGAATCCGATCTTGGCGTGGCTGCCGTCGCAGTACGGCTTGTTCGCGCTGCCACCGCAACGACACAGCCGTGCATTGGTCACGCGCGCGACCATGCGCCCGGTGCCGCTGACGATTTCCAGATTGCCGCGCACCTGCAACGGGCCGTTCACCTGCGGATCGATCCGCAGCGGTCCATCGCGCACCGGCAACATCTCGGTCGCGCTGCCGGTCTCCGGCTCACCGCTTGCGGCGAACTTCACCTCGTGATGCGATCCATCGCAGAACGGCTTGTTCTTCGACGCGCCGCAACGGCACAGCGTGAGGCGATAACCGGCCGCGGCGCCGTTGATGTGCAGGTCGCCGCGGAATGCATACGGTCCACCCTCGCGCACCGAAGCGAGATTGACCGGTGGCGCGGCTTCGTCGGCGCGCCCATCCTTGCGCCGATAACGGATCGCGCCGGACGGACAGGCGTGCGCGATCTCCACCAAGCGCTCGACATCGATCGCGTCGGGATGAATCCATGGGCCCTGCACGTTGGCCAGGAACACGCTCGGCCCCCAGGTGACGCAGAAACGCGAGTGGATGCACTTGCGTCCTTCGTACAGCAGCGTGAGCTTGTCCCCTTCGACGTGCTCGATGCCGTCGTCGTCCGTCGTGGTTGGCGCAGCGGCGGCGGCGACAGGCGCGGCCGCCGTCGGCGCCGATGTTGCCGTGACGACCGGCGCGGCGGACAGATCGAATCCGTCCGTCGCCTTGCGCGCGAGCGACTCGAACAGCGCGGCCGCCGCGACGCAGCGCGCGTCGCCGTTGCCGCGCAGCGCAGTCGCTGCCGCGGCGAGTTGCTCGATCCGTTCGCGGAAGAATCGCCGTGCGCTCAGCCCCGGCGCCAGCGCCGATGCATCGCGCAGCGCAACGAACGAAACGCCGGCATGGCATTGCGGATTCGACGGACCGGCCGGCATGCGCGCCGCGCGCTCGGCCAGCGGCGTAAGCGCGTGCATGAGCCCGGTGGCGAGATCCACAGCCAGCGCCTTGTCGCTGCTGCCCGCCGGCACTGCATACGCGTGCGCGAGCAGGCGCAGCATCAGGCCGTACGCGCTGCTGGCCAGATCGGTGACCGCGATCGCGTCGGGATTCTCGATCCAGACACGCCCCTCCGGCCGCGGCGGCTGACGCAGCACCGGATTGGTCGCCGCGGGAAACGCAGGCACGAAGCCGGGGTCCTGCGCCAGCAGCTCATCGTATTCGCGACGCATCCGCGCGAAGCGATGGTAGTGAGAATCCTCGCTGCCGATCGGCGCGCCCTCGCCTTGCGTCACGATCGCAGCGAACGCCGCCAACGCGGTCTTCAGGCAAATCACCCTGGCCGCACCGGGCAGTCCGGTGTCGGCCGCGGTCAGCTGCAGCGCCGGGTCGCCGCAGAATGCGATCTTCTCGCCGTGCGCAGCGACGAAACGCGTCAGGCGCTGGCCGAGCAATTCGTAGAATGCGCCGACGGTGTCGTAGTCCACCGCCATCGGCGTCAGGCGCGGTCCATCGGCGCCGCGCCGAAACGTGCGCTCCGGCGCGAACGCCGGGCTATCCGGTTCATGCGAATCGGCCGGACGCTCCAGATGTATAAAATGCTGCAATGTGGAACGATCGAACGGCGCCAGCTTGACCACGACGCCGGCCGGCAAGTAACCGGGATCGAGTGGAAAATTCGAGCGCCCGATCCGCGGCGCACCGCCGAGCGCGGACGTGATGTTCCACACCGCGATCAGATGGCCCATTTCCTCGATCGCGATTTCCAGGATCGTGCGCCGCCAACGCAGCACCGCGTCGCGCTGCGCGCCGCTCAGGCCCTCGTCCGCGCCGCTCTTCAGCGAGAACGCCGCGTACAGGTACGTGCACATCAAGCAATGCTCGAGTTCGGCCGCCTCCGCCAATGCATGGATCAGCAGTTCGCGGCTCGGCACGCCTTCTAGATGGTCATTCGGCATGGCGACAGTGTCCTTGAAGTCACGGCCCGATTGTAGCTCGCGCGATCGCAGCGCAGGCTCGCGTTCGGGCGACCGCGCCGTGCCGTGCCGCCTTTTGCAAATCCCGCGAGCATGCGGTAGGTTGGCCGCGCTCACCTGAAATGCCGTACAGACAAACTCGCTGGGGAGGTACGACCGTGACCAAGCATCGCGTTGCTCGTCAACTTGCCGTGTCCGCCGCCATCGCCGCCGCACTGGGCAGCTTCGCGGCCCAGGCCGATGAACCGAAAACCCTCGAAGTCATCACCGTCACCGCGGAGAAACGCGTCGAGGACGTGCAGAAGGTCCCCGAGTCGATCACTACGATCGACAGCGAGAAACTCGACGAGATCAAGGCCGGCGGCGACGACATCCGCTTCATCTCCGCGCGCGTGCCGAGCCTGCTGGTGGAATCCTCGTTCGGCCGCACCTTCCCGCGCTTCTACATCCGCGGCCTGGGCAACACCGATTTCGACGTCAACGCGTCGCAGCCGGTATCGCTCGTGTACGACGACGTCGTGCTCGAGAATCCGATCCTCAAAGGCTTCCCGGTGTTCGACATCGCGCAGGTCGAAGTGCTGCGCGGGCCGCAGGGCACGCTGTTCGGACGCAACACACCGGCCGGCGTGGTCAAGTTCGATTCGAAGAAACCGACCGACGTGCCGGACGGCTACGTCAACTTCAGTTACGCCAATCTCGACAGCGCGCAGTTCGAAGGCGCGATCGGCGGGCCGCTCGGCTCGTCGTGGTCGGCGCGCTTTTCCTTCCTCGACCAGCACCGCGACGACTGGGTCGACAACACCGCGCCGGGCCGCCACGACGCGTTCGGCGGCTACGACGAGCAGGCAGTGCGCGGACAGCTGCAGTTCAAGCCGTCCGACGAGTTCAGCGCGCTGCTCAACCTGCACGGCATGAACTACAACGGCTCGGCGATCCTGTTCCGCGCCAACATCATCGATCACGGCTGCGCGTGCTTCGTGCCGGGCTTCCATCGCGACCAAATCTCCATCGACGGCCAGAATTTCCAGCGCATCCAGGAAGCCGGCGCGAACCTGCACCTGACCTGGGATTTCGCCAACATGCAGCTCGCCTCGATCACCAGCTTCGATCGCGTGCACACGCTCAGTCACGGCGACATCGACGGTGGCTTCGGCGCGGTCTTCGCGCCGCCTTCCGGTCCGGGCTTCATCCCGTTCCCGTCCGAAACCGCGGACGGATTGCCGTTCCATCGCCAGATCACTCAGGAAGTCCATCTCGCCTCGAAGGAAACGACGCCGTGGGACTGGATCGTCGGCGTGTACTACTTCAACGAGAACATCCGTATCGACAGCTTCGACTACGCCACGCTCGCCGGCTCCGTGCAGGACGGCTACGCACGCCAGAAGCAAATGGACGTGAGCTCCGCCGTATTCGGCTCGCTCGGCTATCAGGTCAACGATCAGTTCAAGATCAAGGGCGGTCTGCGCTTCTCGCACGACGACAAGCACTGGGTCGGCGAGCGCTTCGTCTCGCCGCTCGCGGTGTTCGGCGCTTCCGATCACATCGGGCCGCTGTTCGAATCGCCGAGCGCGTCGCGTACCACCGGTGATCTTTCCGCGGTATACACGGCGTCGAAGGATCTGGACTTCTACGGCCGCGTCGCCACCGGCTATCGCGCGCCGAGCATCCAAGGCCGCCTGCTGTTCGGCGACACCGATTCGGTGGCCAAGGTCGAAACGATCACCTCCGGCGAGATCGGCGTGAAGAGCCGTCTGCTCGACAATCGCGCCACGCTGAGCTTCGACCTGTTCGACTACGAGATGAAGAACCAGCAGCTCACCGCGGTGGGCGGCAATGCGAATTTCGCCACGCTGGTCAACGCGAAGAAGACCGAAGGCCACGGCTTCGAGCTCGATGCCGAAGCGTACGTGACCGACAACCTGATCGTCACCGCGGGCGCCAGCTACAACCACACCAAGATCAAGGATCCGAACCTGTACATCACGCCGTGCGGCAGCGGCTGCACGGTGCTCGATCCGGAAATCGTGCGCGGCGGCACCACGCTCGCGCTGATCGACGGCAATCCACTGCCGCAGGCGCCGAAATGGATCGCCAACATCACGGCGCGTTACTCGGTGCCGTTCCGCAGCGGCGAATGGTTCGTGTACACCGATTGGGCCTATCGCAGCCGCGTGTCGTTCTTCCTGTATCAATCGGCCGAGTTCCAGGGCAAGCCGTGGGTCGAAGGCGGTCTGCGCACCGGCTATTCGTGGGACGGCGGCAAGCGCGAAGTCGCTTTCTTCGGCCGCAACATCCTCAATAAGAAGGCGATCACCGGCGGCATCGACTTCGACAACCTCACCGGCTACGTCAACGAGCCGCGCCTGTTCGGCGTGCAGTTCCGCGCGGATCTGTGATCGAACCAGAGCACGGCGCCGCGCGACGGACGCGGCGCTGCTGCCCGTTCGCGCTGCGTCGCGAAACGGACTCGGCCGCGCCGCTTGCTCGATATACCCGCACCTGACGAAAGTAGGAGGCGGCGAGCATCTCCAGACCGAGGACTTTCCCTCAGCGACAGGCTTTTTTACAAAAGTTGACGTCTCCCGATGCCGCGCGCCAACTCCCGTACCTGCACGACAAAATACTGAACGGGCTGATTTTTTTGGCGAACCATTGGCTGGCTACAGATGGAGTTTGTCCGTACAACTAAAGTCGCAGCGCAGAATGACAATCCTGCTACAGGCCCTATAGTCCAAGTCCGATGGAACAGGGCAAATCGTCACGTCAGATTCGTTGATCGGCAGGGGTCGATCAGCCGCGGGTGTTCGCGTCTCGTCTGATTCGCATAGCGAAATCAAACCTATTTCCGGACGTCGTTAGCAGTCCGGCGCCGACTTTTTATACTTTTTACTTGGGAGATGAACCACATGAACAAGGCGATTTTGGTCGCAGCCTGCAGTCTGGGCGTTGTAATGATGGCTTCCGCCACCCCGATCCTCGCGGCGCAAGCCAATCAAACGCATTTCGTCGTGGCTCCGGCCGAAGGCAGCGCCCTGCAAGCAGGCGATGCGTTGGTCGCGAACGGTCGCGGTCAGCTGCTGCTGTACCGCGGCAACGAACCGATCGTGATGATCCAGGACCCGAATGACATCGCGAATCAAGCCTCTGCCGCGCGCCCGCTGTACCTCGTCGACCAGGACGGTGCGGTGATCCGCGGCGATCTCGCTGATTTCGACGGCGACATCTATCTGAGCCTCAGCGCGCCAATCGTGCCGTTCTATCGCAGCGACAAGCCGCATCCGCCGATGGCCGACACCGTCAGCAACGCGAAGGACAAGGGGGCGCCGGAACCGATCGATCCGGATAGCCCGCTGTTCCGCCAGTGCAATCCGAGCCGCCCGACCGTGCACAGCTGCTACGGCTACGGCGGCCCGATGACACTGCACAACGGCAACGTGATGGTTACGCCCGCGATCGAAGCGGTGTTCTGGGGCAGCTGGTCGCAGAGTGATCCGATCATCGCCGGCATGGACAAGTTCTTCCAGGGCTGGAACGGCAGCAGCATCGCGAAAGCGTCGAACGAATACCGCGGCACCACGAACGGCAATGTGACCGGCAATTCGACCTACCTCGGCCACGCGTTCGACACGTCGTCTACCGGCAACTCGACGCCGAGCAGCTCGACGATGGTTTCCAAGGCGTGCAGCCTGACCGGCAACAATCCGAATTCCAACGCAATCTACACCTACATCACGTCGAACTGGCCCGGTGGTCAGGCCTGCGGCTTCCACACCTGGGGAAGCTGCAGCAACGGTGCGCAGGTGCAAGTTGCGTGGATCGGCAATTTCACCGGCAGCACAGGCTGCGGCCCGGGTGCCAGTTCCGGCAATTCGCAGGGCTTGGCCGACATCGCTTCCGTCGTCTCACATGAAGTGTCCGAAGCGACCACCGATCCGCGTGGCACCGGCTGGTTCGACAATGGCGGATACGAGAACGGCGACAAGTGCGAATGGGTCTACGCGCCGATGACGCTGGCCAACGGCGCCGCTTTCAGTCTGCAGCGCGAATGGTCCAATGCGATGTATTCCGCCGGTACCGGCTACGCCAACTACTTCGGTCAGAAAGGCTGCAAGCAGTAAGACCGCTGCGCAAACTGTTTTTTTGTCCCCGGCACGTCCGGGGATTTTTTTTCGCGACTGCGCTGGTCAAAGCGCCGCGCTTCGCCAGCCGAGCGCACCGCGCGTCGCGCAGCGACTAGCGCAACCACCACCACACAAGTGCGCAGAACGTGAGCAATCCGGCCAGCGCGAGCAGCGCCGGCAAGGCAAGCTGCCAGTCGGTGCGGGATGGCAGACTGGCGCCGAGCAACGCCGCGACAATCCACACATTCAGGCAGTACAGCGGCCACGACGGCGTGCGCAGGAACGCGGCAGCCCACCACAACGCGAGCGGCAACAGCGCCAGTGGCGCCAGTGCAATCGGCAACGCGCGCAGGCGACCGACGCGGAACGCCACCGCACCCAAGCGCCAGCGCCGGCCGATGCGCTGCGGCACCAGCGATGGAAACGACGGGCGTGCGCCGAGCAGCATCGCCACCGCGAAATGCACCAGCTCGTGCGCCAACGTGCCAGGCAGCGCAACCAGTGCGTACATCCACATGCCGGCAAACTTCGACAGGCTGATGACGACCAGCACCGCCAGCACGACGCAGGCGTCGCGCGGCGAGACCGCCAGCAGCAGCGCGTCAATCCAGTCGTGCAGCCGGGCTGTTCCGAGCATCTTTCCGCACCGAAGTTGCGCCAGGGGCGAATCTATACCAACGCGCTGAACCGGCTTTGACTACAATCGGCCATGGCGTTCAATCCGAACCGCTACGACAGCATGCCCTATCGCCGCTGCGGCCGCAGCGGGCTGCGCCTGCCCGCGATCAGTTTCGGACTGTGGCAAGGCACCGGCAGTTACGTCGACGAGGCCGCGTCACGCGGCATCGTGCACGCCGCGTTCGATCTCGGCATCACGCATTTCGATCTGGCCAACAACTACGGCAATCCGCCCGGCGCGAGTGAGGAATTGTTCGGCCGCATCCTGCGCGGCATGCCGCGGCACGAGCTGGTGGTGTCGACCAAGGCAGGCTACGGCATGTGGCCGGGACCGTACGGCCAGGGCGGCAGCCGCAAGCATCTGATCGAAAGTTGCGAGCACTCGCTCGCGCGGCTCGGGCTGGATCACGTCGACATCTTCTATTCGCATCGCTTCGATCCGGACACGCCGCTGGAGGAAACGCTCGGTGCGCTCGAGACGCTGGTGCGTCAGGGCAAGGCGTTGTACGCCGGCATCTCCAACCATGCCGAGCCGCAGTTCGGCGAAGCGCTCGATGTGGTGCGCCGGCGCGACTGGCCGCCGATCGTCGTCAACCAGGTGCGCTATTCGATGCTCGATCGCAAGGCAGAACAGGACGTGCTGCCGACCGCGGGCAAACAAGGCATCGGCATCGTGGCGTTTTCGCCGTTGGCGCAGGGCCTGTTGACCGGCAAATACCTGCACGGCATTCCCGGCGATTCGCGCGCCGTGGTCAATCAGGGCAACGGCGCGCTGACGATCGACCAGGTGACGCCACAACTGGTCGCGAGACTTACCGAGCTCGATGCCCTGGCCCGCCGGCGCGGCCAGAGCCTGGCCCAGCTTGCACTGGCCTGGCTGCTCAGCGATGCACGCGTGACCTCGGTGCTGATCGGCGCAAGCAAGCCGGAGCAGATCGCCGAATGCGTCGGCTGCCTGGGCCGTCTGCAATTCGACGCGGCCGAGCGCAAGGCGATCGAGCGCCTGCTGGCGTAGTCTGGCGGGGTTTGGCCCGCCGCGCGGCCCGTTTGCCTGCCGTGCAGCATCGATGTCCGATGCTTGCCGGGGAGGATGGAAGCTATTCGCGGACATGGAGTGTCAGATGGCAAAGCAGCGGCAGGCCCGCAACGCGAACAACAAAAGGGACCGGATCCGGATGATCGTCGTCACCGTGCTCGCGACGCTCGTCGCCGGCGCGGTGGGATTGAACTTCATGCCGGCGGAAAAAAAGCTCGAGCGCAAGGTCGAACACAGCTACGGGATTTCCGATCCGCAATTCCGGCGCGAGATGGGCGTGCTGCTCGGACCCGCGATCCTGTCTGGCAACTCGGTGACGGATCTGGAGAACGGCGACCAGATTTTCCCCGCCATGCTCGAAGCGATCCGCTCGGCGCAGAAGACGATCACGTTCGAGACTTACATCTACTGGTCCGGAGAAATCGGCAAGCGCTTCAGCGAGGCGTTCAGCGAACGCGCGCGCGCCGGCGTCACGGTGAACGTGACGATCGACTGGGCCGGAAGCTCGTCGATGGACAAGCAGTTGCTCAAGCAGATGAAGGAGGCGGGTGTGCGCGTGGAGCGCTATCGTCCGCTGCGCTGGTACAGCATCAACCGGCTCAACTACCGCACCCATCGCAAGCTGCTGATCGTGGATGGCCGCATCGGCTTCACCGGCGGCGTCGGCATCGGCGATCCGTGGGAAGGCCATGCGCAGGATCCGGAACATTGGCGCGACATCCATTTCCGCATCGAAGGGCCGGTGGTCGCGCAGATGCAGTCTGCGTTCAACGACAACTGGATCAAGTCCACCGGTAGCATTCTCAACGGCACGGATTATTTCCCGCCGCTCAAGCCGGCCGGATCGATGGAAGCAAACATGTTCATGAGCTCGCCGTCGGGCGGCAGCGAAAGCATGCATCTGATGTACCTGCTGATCATCGCTGCGAGCGAGCATCAGATCGACTTGGAGGCGGCGTATTTCATTCCGGACGATCTGGCGATGCGCGCGTTGCTCGCCGCGCGCGCGCGCGGCGTGAGGATCCGCCTGCTGGTGCCAGGGAAAAACACCGACTCCGGCGCTGCGCGTCTGGCATCGCGTGCGGACTGGGAGCCGCTGCTCGCCGCCGGCGTGGAGATCCACGAGTACTCGCCGACGATGCTGCACAACAAGCTGTTGATTGCCGATGGCCAGGTGGTCTCCCTGGGCTCGACCAATTTCGACTTGCGCTCGTTCGAGATCAACGACGAGGCCAGTCTGAACGTGTACGACAAGGCGTTTGCCGAGCGCATGACTCAGGTGTTCGAGGACGACCTGAAACATTCCACGCCCTACACGTTGCAGATGTGGGAGAACCGCACGCGCACGGAGCGATTGATCGAGGCGATCCTGCGCCCGATGAAGTCGCAGCTGTAAGCGCACTGACGATCGTTTCGCGCTTACGCATTGCTGTCGGCGCGGCGCAGCCGCATCGCTAACGCGGATGGATGACGCGGGTCACGCGCCCTTCGCGATCGACCAGCAGGACATCGCCGGCGCGCGCCTGTGGCGTGCCCTCGCCGACATGGACGCGATAGCCGCAGCCGTCGTACTCGAGCCGCAGGCGCTTGCCGAGCGGCGCGCCGTGCATGAAATACGCGTCCTGCTTGACGCGGTGCATGAGCTCGACGTCGGTGATCGTGCGGATGCACAGGTAGGGCGTGGCGCGCGCGGGCATTGCCGCCTGAAGGATGCCGAGCGCGAGTGCGCTCACGGCGATGGATCGTTTCATGGTCTTCTCCCGAATGCGTTGTGTTCTTGCTCCTCGGGCTTGTTCCGTTCCTCGTCCTTGCCGCTCAGGCTGCGCGCGGAAGCCGAGCGCAGGCATATCAGCGCGGATGATTTTTCTCCTCTAGGGCTCCGCGGTCAAATGCGCTCAATGCCGGCGGGCTCATCCTGAGGTATGTCTCGCATCGCACAGACTTCGCGCGTTCACGGCAATTAGCCTCGTTGCATCGAAGCCACGGGAGTGCCGATGCGCTCGCTTGCTTTGCTGATGGCGACACTGGCCGCGCCGGCGGTGGCCGCCGACTGGATGCAGTTCGGGTTCGATCCGAGCCATAGCGGCGTGAACACCGCCGAGACCGAGCTCAGTCGCGCTACGGTGTCGCAGTTGAAACTGCTGTACTCGGTCACGCTGCCGATCAAGGCAGAAAACGCGCCCGTCCTGCTCGGCGGCGTAAGCACCCCGTCGGGCATTCACGACGTGCTCTACCTGACCTTGCGCGACGGCACCCTGCTCGCGCTCGACGCGGCAACCGGCGCGACGCTCTGGTCGCAATATCCGAGCAATCCAAATGCCTGCGTGCTGGACGACACGCCGTGCTTTACCACGGCCTCGCCGGCGCTGGATCCGAATCGGCAATTCGTCTACAGCTACGCGCTGGATGGTTTCGTGCACAAGTACCGCGTCGGCGACGGCGGCGAAATCCTCAATGGCGGCTGGCCGCAGCTCGCATCGGCGAAGCCCGATGTGGAAGCGGAATCCTCGGCGCTCGCGATCGCCACCGCGCGCAACGGCACGTCGTATCTGTACGCGACGTTTGCCGGCGCGCCGTGGCTACCGGACTTCAGCGGCTACGACTACCAGGGTCACATCACGGCGATCGATCTGGGCAGCGGCGCGCAGATCACGTTCAATGTCGCGTGCAGCGATCTGGGCAGCGTGCACTTCGTCGAGAACAATCCGAACCCACCGGTGTCGGTGATGCCGGATTGCGTGCAGCAGTGGTTCACCAGCAACGGCAGCACGCTTGCCGACGGGGACGGCGGCATCTGGGGCCGCGGTGGACCGACCTACGATGCGGTCAACGACCGCATCTACATTTCCACCGGCAACGGCCTGTTCGACGCGAACAACGGCGGGCATGACTGGAGCGATTCCGTGCTGGCGTTACCGGCCGCACTGGATCATGCGATGACTGCGCCGCTGGCCAACTACACACCGGTCAACTACCAGAACCTGATGTACACCGATACCGATCTGGGCTCCAGCTCGGTGACGCTGCTGCCCGCACCCGCCGGATCGAGCAGGCAGCACATCGGCGTGCAAGCCGGCAAGGACAGCTATCTGCGCATCATCGATCTGGACAGCATGAGTGGCAGCACGCTCGGCAGCACCGGCGGCGAGTTGTTCATCGGCAGCGTCGCGCAGGGCAACATGGTAATCACGCAACCGCGGGTGTGGACCAATCCTGCAAGCGGCGCGATCATGTTAATCATCGCCAACAACTTCGGCATCTCCGCCAGCGAAGTGATTGCGAATGCGACGAACGGCAACCTGCCCGCGCTGCGCAGCTCCGGACCGCCGAACTGGATCAATCCGGGCGTGTCGGTGCCCGGCAGCGCGACCAGCACCGGCGGCACGACCCCGGTACTGGCCAACGGCGTTTTGTATTACGCCGGCGGCAGCGGGGTGCAGGCGCTGGATCCGGCCAGCGGCGTCGTGCTGTGGCACGACACGTCGATGGGCGTGGCCAATTCGACCACCGCCAGCAGCTTCCACAAACAAAGCCTGATCGTCGTCAACGGCCGCGTCTATGCGCCCGACAACCACGGCACGTTGTGGGTCTATCAACGCGATCCGGTGTTCGCCGACGGTTTCGAGTAGGGGCGCAATTTCTTTTCGAACCAGTGCTGCGCATACGGGTTGTCGTTGAAGCGACGGATCTCGCGGTAACCGGATGAACGATACAGCGCCAGCGCCTCGCTCAGCGCGCTGTTCGTATCGAGCCGGATAGCGCGCATGCGGCGGCGGCGCGCCTGCTGTTCCAACTCCGCCAGCAGCCTGCGCCCGAGGCCGAGGCCGCGCGCGTCCGGCGCAATCCACATGCGCTTGATCTCGCCGATGCCGACTGCGAACGTGCGCAGCGCGCCACATCCGATCGGCGCGCCGAACAATCGTGCAATCAGCAGGCAACCGCGCGGCGCGGCGAACTCGCCGCTGCCCGGCGGCGCGCCGCGAGCGGGATCGAAACCGCCGCGAAAACGCGCTGCGATCTCGGCGTAGTAGCGTTGCAGGCACTGCTGCGCGGCCAGCCCGTCCGGATCCTCGACCGCGATCTCGACGCTGGACGCACGCACCAGACGCTCCACTTCGGCCATCGCCCCGAGCAGGCGCTTTGCCTGCGCCGCACTCAGCGGATCAAGCATCGACTGCGCCAGCCGGTCGGAAAGCGCATCGATCCGGCGCAACTCCGCCGCGCCGGATCGCGACAAGCGCACGCAACGCACGCGGGCGTCGTCGGCCGATGGCAGCGTCGTCGCCAGTCCGCTGCGCTCGAGCGCGCGCAGAACGCGGCTGAGATATCCCGAGTCGAGCCCGAGGCGCTCGCGCAATTCGCGCACCGTCGCGCCTGCGCGCCCGATCTCGAACAGCACACGCGACTCGGCATACGGCCGGTCGCGGCCGAGGTATTTCTCGCTCAACACGCCGAGCCGGCGCGTGAGCGTGCGATTGAACGAGCGGATGTCCTGGATGGAGCCGGCCATTGCCTGACTTTAGTCAGATAAATGGCGACGCGCAAGTCTGTCGCGGCATGACAACGCAGAACGGGTCGCGCTCATCGGCTGCACTGCACACGGCGCTCGCGAGACTGGCGCCGTCGCTGTCGCATCACGCCGCAGCGCACTTACGCACCGTGTCCCAGGTGCGCGTCGTGACCTCGGCACCGAAATTCTTCTCGATCAGTGCCATGAACACCGGCCCGCGCGGCGTCGGCATGTACGCGGTGAAGATCTCGCGCCCGTGCATGGCGAGGATGCGTGCCCCGTCGCGTTCCAACGGCAGCGCGAGTGCGCTTCGTGGCGGCGCGCGCAGGAACGTGACCACGCGTTTCGCCTCGGGCGGCAAGCGAAAGGCGGCGTACGGATCCTTGGCAAGCAAGCGCTCGAGGTCCGCCGTGGCACGCACGATCGTGTGGAATGCATGTCCCAGGCGCTTGCGCATGGCCGCTTCGGCCTTGCGCTCGAGCGTCGCAGCGGCCGCGGCACGCGCGTTGAACACGACGTTGCCGCTCGACAGCACCGTCTTGACCTCGCTGAACCCGGCGTCCTCGAAGCAGCGCTTGAGTTCGGGCATTTTCGCGTTCATCGGACTGACGCCGCGAAGGAAGGCGACATAGCGGGGCATGTGGTCTCCGTGCGATCCGGCAATCGTTGCACCCATGCTCGCACGTTTCGCTCGCGCCACGCACTTGCCGGGCGCATGTCACTGCGTCCGCGAGGTCCTGCGCGTCTGCGGCGTCTTCTTCTTCCATATCCCCGCCGCCCATTCGAAACAATCCGTGACGCCGCGGACAAAAGTTGCGCTGGCCGGTGTCCATTCCCAGCGTTCGACATCGATGCTCGAGCGTTCGATGCGTATCACGTTGAACGAGTTGGCCTGGCCGCGGCCGCGCGTGGAGGTTGCCGTGCCGGCGTGCACCACGAGTGCGGCGTGTCCAGCGCTGGCGTAGCGTGCGGTCGTGTCGCCCGTTTGTCCGACATGCAGGTGGCCGGCGAGCAACATGTCCACGCCGCAGCGCGCGAACATCGCCATCGCCAGCGGCGCGCGCCCGACGAGGTCGTGGCGGTCCTGCTGCAACGGCAAGTCGAGCGGATGGTGCGTGACCACGATCTTGGTCAGGCTGTCCGGTAACGGAGCGAGCCGCGCGCGCACGTGCTCCAATTGCGCTGCATTGATGCGCCCGTTCTTGATCGTGAATGAGCGCGCGGTATTCAGGCCGAGCACCGCGATCTCGTCGTCGGCGACGAACGGTTCGAGCTCGTCGGTGATGTAGCGCCGGTACTTGCGCAGTGGCTGGAAGAAGCGCGCGAACAGGTTGTGCATCGGCACGTCGTGGTTGCCGGGTACCACCAGCCGGGGCGCCGGCAGCGCGTCGAGAAACGCGCGCGCCTGCCTGAATTGTGCGCTGCGCGCGCGTTGCGTCAGGTCTCCCGACACGACCACCAGATCCGGCGCGATCCCTTCGATCCGCTCGATCAACGGCTGCAGCAGCGCGGGATCGACGCGTCCGAAGTGCAGATCCGACAGGTGCACGAGCGTGCGCATGACTCAACTCCGATCCGGCGCTGGCGCCGGCACGATCACGCGCAGCGCGCGCGGACGGATCCGGTACCGCAGCGGCGCTTCCATCAAGACCACCTCGCCGTCGATCGCGACCGGCAGGCGCGCGTGATGATTTTCGATACGGATCGAGGCCGCGAACAGCGCATCGAAGTCGCGCGCTTCGCGCAGGCGCCCGGTCACTGCGCGCAGCGCCAGCAGCAGCAGGCCGCCGCGACCCTTGCGATGCGGAAGGTACAGCCCGAGCTGTCCGCCGTCGAGGCGCTCGCGCTCGCCGATGCGCAGCCCCGACATGCGGTAGGCGTTGTTGCCGATGAACACGAGCGCCGTGCGCCGCTCGAATTCAATGCCGTCGACCAGCAGGCGCACGCTCAGCAGCGCATGCCGGCGCAGCAGCGTCATTGCGGCGAAGGCGGCCGCCGCCCATTTGCCGCGACCGAGTTCTTCCTGCTGTGCTGCGCGCCGGCGTACCAGACTGGGATACAGGCCGAGGCTGGAATTGTTGAGGAAGATGCGTGCATTGACCTCGCCCACATCGACCTCGACCACGTTGCCCGACAGCACCGCCCGCGCCGCGGCTTCGGCCTCTTGCGGCACCTGCAATGCTTTTGCAAAATGATTGAGCGTGCCCAGCGGCAGCACGCCGAGTGCGACGTCGGTGCCGACCAGTTGCGAGGCGACCGCGTTGATCGTGCCGTCGCCGCCGCCGGCGACGATGATGTCGGGGCGGGTGCGCAGCGCCGCGCGGACCTTGTCGGCGATTTCATCGCCCTTGCTGACCAGCACGACGCGCGACTCGATATCGGAGGCGCCAAAGATTTCCGCCAGCCGTTGCGCGCGCGCAGGGTCGTCCGTGCCGCCCGCCGCGGCATTGATGATTGCGATCAGCCGTCGCGGCGCCGACATCATGCGCCCCGCCTCGCGTCGCGCGCCTGGATGGCGACCACACGCGCGCGGTGCACCGCGAGCCTGACGATCGGGTTGAGCAGCAGGCCGCCCGGCACCGCCAGCACGAGCAGCAGCGCTGCATCGCGCTGCCGGCGCCAGAACAGCACGGCCGCAGTGACGAGTGCGACTGTCAGAACGGTCAGCGGCGCCCCCGCGATGCTGCAGGCAAGCATGAACGCTGTCAGTATCGGCGACGCATGCGCATGCAGCCAGGTGTCGACCGAAGCGTCCGGCGTGCCGAGCGGCGCGTCGCGATTCACCACGTCTTCGGCAATCGCGCCGAACAATACGGCAGCGACCACTAGCGCGACCGCACCGAATACCAGGTGAGAGATGTGGTTTTTTCTCGGCGACATGCGCGTGCTCGGGCCTCGATCCGGTGCAGGAATCTTTCCGCATGGCGAATCACATTGCGGCGGTGCGCGCCAACCTGTTCGCGTCAGCAACTGCCATGCCACCGCAATCCGTTCGATCGGCCAAGGCCACTACGCGAAAATCGCGCAATTTGCCCACGCTGGATGCGGCCGACGCGCAGAATCCGGGTCGTCCGCCGTGTGCGCCGGGCTCGGTCCGGGGACTGATCTGGCATGGCGCTCAACAGCGGCCGCCGCGGGCATGCAAGAGAGAGGAACCGCGGCGCATGTCGCATTTCGGCGGCGATCACCGTTCTGTTTTGCCTCGACGGGCGTTCTATTCGGATGGGCGGCGAATGATCTCCGTCCGGCGCGTGCATCCGCACTTTGTGGAGTTGCTCAATGTTCCAATCCGATCGTGCAATCCGGCGCGCGCTGCGCGCTGTCGCGCTCGCGCTATCCGCGGCGGCGACCTGCGCCGCGTCGGCGCAGACGCTCAGTCATGGCCCCGATCCGATGTTCCACGACGGCTTCGAGGGCGTCACCGCCGGTCCGTTCAACGACGCCGATGCGGCGCGCTTCCTGGCGCAGGCCACCTTCGGCCCGATCGACGCGGACATCGCGCACCTGCGCAGCCTGGTCGCGCCGAATGGCGGCGCGGGCTATCAGGCCTGGCTCAACGAACAATTCGCCGCGCCGGCGTCGTCGATGACGACGTACCACGACTGGGTCGGAAACACATTGGGCGAAAACACCGGCAACGTGCTGCGCGAAGCGTGGTTCCTCGACGCGCTCGGCGGACCGGACCCGCAGAACAACGCCGTCATCCACACCGACCAGCTGCGCCAACGCGTCGCGTTCGCCCTGTCCGAGATCTTCGTGATCTCCGACCAGAACACACTGATCAATCAGCATCCCGAAGGCGAAGTCACCTACTACGACATCCTGTCCGCCAACGCGTTCGGCAATTTCCGCGTGCTGCTGGAAAAGGTCACCCTGTCGACCGACATGGGCGTGTACCTGAACATGGTCAGCAATCCGCGCGCGGACCTGTCGCAGAACCGTCATCCGGACGAGAACTACGCGCGCGAGATCAACCAGCTGTTCAGCATCGGTCTGGTGATGCTCAATGCCGACGGCAGCGCGCAGTTGCAGGCGGGCCAGCCGGTGCCGACCTACACGCAGCCGACGATCACCGCATTCGCGCACGTGTTCACCGGCTGGAACTGGGCGTCGTGCACGTCCGGCAACTACTTGAACTGCGGCTATCAGAACAACGACTTCACGCAACCGATGGCGGCATTCGCGGCGTGGCACGACAACGGCAGCGACCTGACCAACGACATCGTCAACAAGCAGCTGCTGTCGTATCCTGGCGCGGTCAACGGCGGCCTGCTCGCACCGGGCGGCACGCCGCAAAGCGATCTCGCGTTCGCGCTCGACAACATCTTCAATCACCCGAACGTCGGCCCGTTCATCGGCAAGCAGCTGATCCAGCGCCTGGTGACGAGCAACCCGAGCCCGGCGTACGTGCAGCGCGTGACGAGCGTGTTCAACAACAACGGTTCCGGCGTGCGCGGCGATCTGAAGGCGGTGGTGCAGGCGATCCTGCTCGATCCGGAAGCGCGCCTCGGTCCGTACCGGTTTCCCGATTCCTTCGGCAAGCTGCGCGAGCCGCTGTTGCGCATGACGCATTTCTGGCGCGCCATGTCCGCGCGGCATCACTGCGGCCTGGACGCCGGCGGTCTGCACTACGCAAACCAGCCGTATCGCTACGCGGGCTATCAGACCGCGTACGGCACGTCGGACGAAACCTACGGCAGCGGCGTCGGCCAGGCGCCGCTGAATTCGCCGACCGTGTTCAACTTCTTCAAGCCGTCTTTCATTCCGTCCGGCGAGATGACCACGCGCGGCCTGCGCGGGCCCGAGTTCCAGATCGCAACCGACTCGCTGGTCGCCTCGTCGACGCAAAGCCTGATGGGCAAGTCGTTCGGCTTCGATCTCACCGACGCGTGCAACGGCGATCCGATCGGCGAAATCTACATCAATCGCACGCAGGACCTTGCGCTCGCGGGCAGCGCGAGCGGCGGCGTGGGTGATCCGGCCACCGCGCTGGTCGATGCCTACAACAAGCGCTTCATGTCCGGGCAGATGTCGCCGTTCATGCGCCAGACGCTGCTCGGCTATCTCAACACGATAAGTCAGGCGAACAGCGGCGGCGAGGATTTCCGCATCGCGCGCATCAACCGCGCGCTGCTGCTGATCAGCACGTCGCCCGAATACCTGATCCAGAAATAAGGAGCCGCCATGATCGTCAATCGCAGAGACTTCATCCGCAAGACGCTCAGCGCGGCTCTCGGCGGCGCCAGCGTGTATTCCGCGCTCGGCAACATCCAGCTGCTGCAAGCCGCAAGCACGCAGTACACGTTCAGCGATTACAAGGCACTGGTGTGCGTGTTCCTGTACGGCGGCAACGACGGCTTCAACACCATCGTGCCGTACACGCAGGCAAACTTCACGTCATTCTACGGCGCCGGCGGTGTGCGGCCTTCGCTCGCCTTCTCGTCGACCGGAGACCTCGGCCGTTCGCTGCTGCATCCGCTCAGCGACCCGGGTGCGACGTCCGCCGACGGCATCCAGTACGCGTTGCACGCGCAGATGCCGGAAATGGCTGCGTTGTTCAACCAGGCGAACAGTCCACTCGCGATTCTGTCGAACGTCGGCACGCTGGTCGGTCCGGTGCAGCAGACCGACGTCAATCCGCTGCTGCCGCCGCAGCTGTATTCGCATGCCGACCAGGCCGCGTACTGGCAGTCGTCGCCGCCGACGAACACGCCGACCACCGGCTGGGGCGGCCGAATGTGCGACCTGCTGCTGAGCGCAAATGCGTCGCCCGACATCCCGATCATGACTTCGCTGTCGGGCAGCGACGCGTTCATCCGCGGCGACAACGTGAACGGCTACATCATGCACGCGAGCCAGGCGCAGAGCATCAACGTTCCGTACGACAACGGCAGCCAGGGCCTGCAGAACGCATTCAATGCGCTGCAGGCGCAAGGCACGCAGGCGCACACGATGGAGCGCACGCTGGCCGGCACGGTCAATCATGCGATCGCCACCGCCGCGTTGACCAACCAGGCGCTCAACGCCGCCGGTGCGCCGGACTTCGCGACGTTCTTCCAGGATTCCGACGGCTACAACTTCGAGGCACAACTGCAGACCGCTGCGCGCCTGATCTGGGCGGCGTACAACAACGTGCCCGGCTACGCGGGCATGCGGCGCCAGGTGTTTTTCGTCAACACCGGCGGCTACGACACGCATTCGGATCAGCTCGCGCAACAGGACCAGAACCTGCTGCCGGTGCTGTCGAAAGCGTTGAGCCGTTTCTATGCTGCGCTCAATAGCGTGAACATCGGCAGCGGCCAAACGCTGGCGAACGTCGCCACCGCGTTCACCGCATCCGACTTCGGCCGCTCGATGACCAGCAACACGAACGGCTCCGATCACGGCTGGGGCTCGCACCATTTCATCCTCGGTGGCGCGGTGCAGGGCGGCAAGTTCTACGGCAACGGCTGCGGCTTTACCGCCGCGTCGAATTTCGGCGTGGTGATGCCGAGCCTGACCAATCCGACACCGCCGAGCTACGGCACGCCGTCGCCGAACAAGAACGATCCGGGCGACGGCAACGGCCGTCTGATCCCGACCACGTCGGTGGATCAGTACGCGGCGACCCTGGCAAACTGGTTCGGCCTGTCCGCAGGCGACATCAACACGATCTTCCCGAACCTGAGCCGCTTCTCGGCGTCATCGCACTACAACCCGGCAGCGGGCTACATGAAGTTCTTGGGGTAGACGGCAGCCGCGCTGCCGTCGGCGCTGCGCGCTCTTGCTCGTCGTTCCCGAAAAGCGGGACTGACAACGGGATGCCGAAGCGAACATTCGCGCAGCGAATGGCCCGCAGGGCACGCGGGCAGGAGCCCGCGTGTAATCCAGTTCTTCCCTCGCTCGTCATTCCCGCGTAGGCGGGAATCCAGTTCTTGCCTTGTTCGTCATTCCCGCGTAGGCGGGAATCCAGTTCTTGCCTTTGACTTTGTCGTTTCTTCCTTGCCTCAAGGAGCCAAAGCTTCCGCTGTCCTGCGGCCAGCGGGTAACTTTCTTTGCTGGCACAAGTCACCAAAGAAATGCCTTTTAGAATCTGAGCCGCCCCAGGTTTGACGCCGCTCAGGTTGGACAGCCTGCGCAGATCCCAATTACGTGTTCGTCGAGGCAGCGTAATAGCCTTAACGCATGCTTCTTTTCTTCTTATCGACGATGTCACTTATAGCAACGCGAATTCTGCGCCCCGCCGTGTTGATTGGGGCGGTTCGGAACACTCCAGGCATGCCGGACGGCTCCTCCCATGGCACGCTCTGCTCGCACGTGCTTTCTTTTCTGGTGACTCTTTTCTTTACACGAGTAAAGAAAAGAGTTACCCGCTCCTCCGCAGGAGGAGTGGAAGCTCTGGCTCTGAGAGTT
>Ga0157378_10000130_pt1 | contig 72949 bp, 67 predicted proteins | sample M65metaG_FD_115309 | JGI IMG/M metagenome (GOLD analysis project Ga0157378, IMG submission 115309) | Miscanthus rhizosphere microbial communities from Kellogg Biological Station, Michigan, USA - M6-5 metaG | ecosystem: Host-associated > Plants > Roots > Rhizosphere > Soil | place: USA: Michigan... | reverse complement strand
GCGGCGAGAACATCGGTGCGGAGCGCTGCAGGCGCGCCGTGAGCTCGTGCAGGCTGCGTTCGGTGCGCTGCCACGCCACGCCGAACGATGGCGCGGCTTGATCGGCCGGCGTGATCGACGGCGGATCGTCGGGATGGAAAGCGCGCCGCCAGAGCATGTGATCCTGCAGTGCGGCGGCGAGCGTGCGCCCGAACGCCTCGGCGTTTTCGCCCAGCGTGCCGAGGAACAGCGGCGCCAGATGGGCGTGCGCGGCACCGCCCGACAGGGCGCTCGGCGCAGACAAGGCAAGTGGTGCGGCCATGCATGCCATTTTCACGGCATGGCGCTGGCCGGGCATTGACCTGGGTCAATGGCCAAGTTCGGTGGCGAACGTCGACGAGCCGCGTTGTTCTCCGCTCGAGCAACTCGCCGTGTTCCAGCGCCCGACGAGCGCTCGCAAGGTGCGATGATGGAACCCGTCGCCCTCCCTTGACGCCTTCCGACATCGACAATGTCGCGGCCTACCTGCACTCGAAGCAGCGCTGAACGCGCGGCGCGATTGCCTTCCCGATCGGCCTGGCGCTTCGGCCGCCAGCGTTCGCTTGTCACTTTTCGCCGCGTTTGTCGTTACATCACTGTGGCGTGACCAGGCGAGGGGTGAAGCGATGCCGTTCTACATCTACGGGAAGCATGCGGTTAGCGGCGAGATCGCCAAGCGCGTGTACAGCGGCGCGGCGACAGCCGAGGAGGCGCGCGAAGAAGCCACGGCGCAAGGCCTCGAGGTCAGCGCGCTCGTGCCGTGCCTCGCGCCGGCCGCGGCTTCGCCCGTCGCCGGCAATGGCGCGCTTGCCGCGCCGCGCGCCACGACAGGTGCGCCCGCCGCACAGTATCAATTCCGCAAGGAACTCGATTTCGTCACGCAGCACGCCTACGCGACCTACGGATTGATCGCGGCGAATGTGCTGGTGTTCGGCATGATGTGCCTGTCCGGCGTCAGCCCGAAGGATCCGACCATCAATGGATTGATGGCCTGGGGTGCCGACTTTGCGCCAAGCACGCTCGGCGGCCAGTGGTGGCGCCTGTTTAGTTCGCTGTTCGTGCACATCGGCGCGTTCCATCTGTTGTGCAATATGTTGGCGCTGGTGCCGGCAGGAAGGCCGCTCGAACGCCTGGTCGGCAGCGCCAACTTCCTGCTCATCTACCTGGTCGCCGGCCTCGGCGGCAGCTTGTGGGCGCTGTACTGGTCGCCGCTGATCTTGAGTGCCGGTGCGTCCGGCGCGGTGTTCGGCGTGTATGGCGCGCTCGGCGCGCTGGTATTCATGCGCGGTCGGGCAATGCCGCCGGATCTGGTCGCGGCGCTGAAAAAATCGGTCTACTCGTTCGTGGTGTACAACGCGGTGTACAGCCTGCGTCCCGGCATCAGCCTGGCCGCACACGCCGGCGGACTCGTCGTCGGCTTCGCGCTCGGCCTGCTCGTGGCGCGCGCGGACACGGCGGCGGAAGAGGCCGAACTGATTCCGAATCGCGCGCTGCACGCGTCGCTGGCCGGCGTGCTGCTGCTGGTTGCCGGCTTGTTCGGCCTGCACCTGCGCTATCCGAGCCTGGCGCAGCTGCAGGATGCGTTCGCGCGTTTCGACGCGCTCGACCTGAAGGATTCGGAAATCGTCAGCGACGTGGCGAAGAAATTCGACCGCAAGGATCTCAGCGGCGCCGACTTCGCCAAGATCGTGAGCCACGACGTGCTGCCGGATTGGAGCAGCACGCGCGAGCAAATCGCGGCCTACCAGCCGGTGCCGCGCGGCATGCAGGACGAAGTGCGCGCGATCATCGACTACATGCAGGCGCGCAGCGAAGGCTGGAAGCTGCTCAGCGACGCGGTACTCGATGGCGGCAAGGACAAACTCGACGTCGCCACGAAGAAGATGCGCGAGGCGAATATGGCCGACGGCGAAATGTTTCGGCGCCGCACGCGCATCTTTCCGGACAGCGCCAAGGGTTGAACGCGCGCGGACGCTCAGTCCGTCCCGCCGTCGAGGCGACGCTGCAGGTCGGCGACCAGGCGCTCCAGTTCGGCGACGCGGGCCTCCAGGTCGTCGCTGGATTCGCCGCCGCTCGGCAGCAGTGCAACGCTGCGCGCCGCGAACGCTTCGATCGCCACCGGCCCGCACAGCAGGTGCATGTAGCGGTCGCCACGCTGGCCACTGGCGCGTCCGACGTTCTGCGCCAGCGGCGGCGTGCGCGCGATCAGGCGCTGCAGGGTGTCGTCGAGCGATTCGATGTCGGGAAAATCGGCCAGGCGCTCGCTGCGCGTGAGCAGTTCGGCCTGGGTCTGCGGACCGCGCAGCAGCAGCAGCGCGATCAGCGCGCGCGAGCGAGCAGTGAGATTCAGCGCGGCGTCGATCGTGTGTTCGTAGCGCACGGCGCGCGCGCCGCGTTCCTGGCGTACCAGTTTCTTCTGCTCCAGCGTGTGCAGCGCGTGGCCGACGTCGCCGAGTTCGGCCTGCATCAGCGGATCGCGGTTGCTCTTCTGGTTGCACGCCAGCTGCACGGCGTTGAGCGTGAGCGGGTAGACGTCGGGCGTGGTCGCGGCTTTTTCAATCAGGCAGCCGAGCACGCGCGCTTCGAGCGCGTCGAGGACGACCAGCGGGACGGCTTCGGATGTGATTGCAGCGTCGTTGTCGCTCACTGCGGGTCATCCAGGACTGTGGGCTCCAGGACAGCGGGCCCCGGACAGACTAGCGCACGCCACCCTGCACACGGCAGGGCGTGTCCGGAAGGCCAGCCGACGCCGGGGCGAACCCCGGCGTCGCGGCACTAACTTACAGCGCGGATTCTTTCAGCTTCTTCAGCGCGCGCGCCTTGACGCGCACCGAAGCCGGCTTCGCGTCGAACCAGCGCTCGACGCCCGTGAACGGATCCTTGCCGAAGCGCTTCTTCTTCGCCGGCACGGCCGTCGCGGTGATCTTGAGCAGACCCGGCAGGACGAACTGTCCCGCGCCCTTCTTGCTCACGGCGCCGAGCATGGTGCCCTCGAGCGCGGCCAGCACGGCCTTGACGTTCTTCGACTCGACGCCGGTGGCGTCGGCAATGTGACGCACCAGTTCGCCCTTGGAGAGAACTTCCTTGACGGGCTTCGGGGCGGCCGGGGCCGCTGCTTTCTTTGCTTTGGTTTTTGCCATGGGTCTCACTATGGATAGTTGGCTGACGGCTCACTCCAGGCGCTGCGCGCCGGAGAGCGGGGCCAAATGTACCTTATCTTGCGCGCGGGTGCATGGGTATTGCGTGCTGCATACGCACGAAGGCGCCCCGACCTGGCTAGAGCGGGGAAACCGCCACCCCGGCGCTTTCCAGTGTCTGGCGCAGGCGGCGCGTGAATACGGCGGCGTCCGGTCGGTCGCCGTGCACGCACAGCGTGTCCGCGCGCAATGCGAGCGTGCCGCCGTCGCGCGTGTCCACTTGTCCACTTGTGCAAATGTTTACGGCTTGCGTCAGCGCGCTTTCGATGTCGTCGAGCACCGCGCCGGCTTCGCGCCGCGGCGTGAGGCTGCCGTCGCGCTCGTAGCGCCGATCGGCGAATGCCTCATGCGCGACGCGCAGCCCGACCGCGGCGCCGGCCTGCGGCAATGCGCTGCCGGCCAGCCCGACCAGGATCAGCTGCGCGTCGAAATCGCGCACCGCGCGCGCGATCGCGGCCGCCAGCGCAGCATCGCGAGCCGCCATGTTGTACAGCGCGCCGTGCGGCTTGACGTGGCCGACGCGGCCGCCGGCCGCGCGCGCGAATCCCGCGAGCGCGCCGATCTGGTACAGCGTAAGCGCGTAGGCTTCGTCGGCCGAGACGCGCAGTTCGCGCCGGCCGAAGCCCTGCAGGTCCGGCAGCGACACGTGTGCGCCGATCGCCACGCCGTGCTGCAGCGCGAGCGCGACGCTCGCCCGCATCGTGCCGAAATCGCCGGCGTGGAAGCCGCACGCGATGTTGGCCGAGGTGATCCACGGCATCACCTGCGCGTCGTCGCCCATGCTCCAGGCACCGAACGATTCGCCCATGTCGCAGTTCAGATCGATGCTAGCCATGCAGCCGGTCCCGGATGTGATGCTGCAGACGGCGCAGCGCCGCGGCGCGTTCAAGATAGCGCGTTTGCGCATCGGCGAGCGAGGTCTCGGCGAAACGCAGCGTATCGCCGGGGCGGCGCTGCGCCAGCCGCGGCAGGTCCACCGCGATCACGTGCGCGATGCGCGGGTAGCCGCCCGCGGTCGGAGCTTCGGCCATCAGCACGATCGGCGCGCCGCCGGGCGGCAGCTGTAGCGTGCCCGGCACGACGCCTTCGGACACCAGTTGCAGCGGCGCACGCAACGCCAGCGCCGGACCTTCGAGGCGGTAGCCGACGCGATTGGACGCGGGCGCGATGCGCCACGACGCGTCGCACAGCGCGCGCTGTGCTGCATTGTCCAATTGTGGAAAATGCGCACCGGCGACGAAGCGCAGCGGCCGCTGCGACGCCGCGTCGAACCAGGGTTGCGGATCGAGCTGCCAGGCCGCCGCAGCGAACGCGCGGCCGGCGCCGCCGAGTTCGCTGTGCAAGCGCTGCGTCGCGGCGCTCATCGTGCCGCAGGCGAGGGCGCTTCCGGGCGCGAGCGGCGCCAGCCCGATGCCGGCGTTGACGTCCGTGCTGCGGCTGCCCAGCGTCGCCGGCGAGTCGATGCCGCCGCCGAACGCGAGGTAACTGCGTGCGCCGTACGGCATGCCGCCGAATGCGACTTCGCTGCCGGCGCGCAGCCGCAGCGGCCGCCACAGCGGCAGCGCCGTGCCGTCGCAACTTGCCTCGATCGGTGCGCCGGTGATGGCGAGCAGCGCGTCGTGATGCAGGCGCAGGCGTGGACCGCGCAGCGTGATTTCCAGGACCGCGGCGCCCGCGTCGTTGCCGACCAGCAGGTTGGCCAGGCGCAGCGCCAGCGGATCCATCGCGCCCGCGCTGCCGACGCCGAGCGCGGCGTGCCCGTGCCGGCCGCCGTCCTGCACCGTCGTGAGCAGGCCCGCCGACAGCACCTCGATCGCGTTCATGCGGCGTCGCGCGCGAATTGCGCCGCGTCGATCGCGCGAAAGCGCACGCGCTGGCCCGGGATGAGCAGCGCAGGTGCCGCGCGCGTCGAATCGAACAGGCGCAGCGGGGTGCGGCCGATCAGGTGCCAGCCACCCGGCAGCTCGCGTGGATAGATGCCGGTTTGCGCGCCGCCGATGGCGACGCTGCCGGCCGGCACGCGCGTGCGCGGTTCGGCGCGACGCGCAGTGTGCAGCGCCGGGTCGAGCCCGAGCAGATATGGAAAGCCCGGCGCGAAGCCGAGCATCGCGACGCTGTATTCGACCGCGCAGTGGCGCTCGACCACTTGTTGCGCGCGCAGTTTCGTCTGTGCGGCGACGTAGTCCAGATCCACGCCGAACTCGCCGCCGTAGCACACGGGAATTTCCAACGGCGCGGCGCCGGAGCGCGGTTGCAATGGCAGCGCATCGTCGAGACAGGTGCGCAGGCGCGCCGCAATCGCGTCGTGCGGCAATTGCGACGCGCCGGCCCAGGCGGCCGGTTCGTAGCGCAGGCAGACGCTGGCATAGGCCGGCGCGATGTCGAGTACGCCCGGCAGCGCCAGCGCGTGCAGGGCCGCTGCAAGCGACACGCAACGCGCGTTGAGCGCGGCATCGATCGTATCACCCAGGCGGATCAGCACGGCGCCGTCACCGAGCGCCTCGATCCGCCACTCGCTCATGGCGCGGCGATGCGCAACGCCGTGCGCAGCGCCGCCAGGCGCGCACTGCGCGCCGGCACCGCGAACGGCTCGCGCTCACCCACTCCCCAGACCGGGCGCGGCCAGGCGGCATCGTTCTTGTGCCGCGCCACGATGTGCACGTGCAGCTGCGGCACGACGTTGCCGAGTGCGGCGACGTTGAGCTTGTCCGGCTTGAACAGCGCATGCAGCACGTGCGAGCAGCGGTTGATCTCGTCCAGCAGCGCGTGCTGCTCGTCGCGCGGCAGTTCGATCAGCTCGCGCACGCCGGGGTGACGCGGCACCAGGATCAGCCACGGGAAGCGTGCGTCGTCCATCATCAGCACGCGCGACAGCTCGAAATCGCCGACCACATGCGCGTCGCCGGCCAGGCGCGGATCGAGCGAGAACGTCTCGGCCGCCATCTCAGCCAGCGCCCAGGCTGCGTTCGAAAAACGCCAGCGTGCGCTCGAGCGCCAGCTTCGCGCTTGCGGCATCGTAGTGCGCCGGATCGACATCGCGGTTGAACGCGTGGCCCGCGGGATAGGTATAGATTTCCATTTGTGGCATCGCGTCGCGGTGCCGCTGCACCGCCTCCGGCGGAATGCTGGCGTCGTTCGCGCCGAAATGGAATTGCACCGGCGCACGCGGTTTTTCATCGAGAAAGTTGACGTTGCGGGCGCCGTAGTAGCTGACCGCCGGCAATCCCAGCCGCGTGGCCGACAGGAACGCCACGCTGCCGCCCCAGCAATAGCCGACCACGCCGACCTTGCCGGCGGAGCGGATCGACTCGGCCGCGCTGGCGACATCCTGCAGCGCACGCTCGAAGCCGACCTCGGCGACCAGCGCCTTGCCGCGTGCGAAGCTGTCCGGGCCGTAGTCGAGTTCGACGCCGCTTTCGACATGATCGAAGAACGCCGGCGCGATCGCGCTGTAGCCGAGCTCGGCGAAGTGGTCGCAGACGCTGCGGATGTGCCCGTTCACGCCGAAGATCTCCTGCACCACTACCAGGCCGCCCTTGCGTTCGTACTTGGCCGGCGCCAGGTACGCGCCGATGCACTGCATGCCGGATGTGTTGAGATTGATCTGCGTTCCCATTCGGATCCCTCCGCTCGACCTTGGGGCAGGGTAAACGCACGCCGCGCGATGTCAATGTGCGCTGCGCACGGTTCGTGCACGACCGGCGCGGGCGCGAGCAAGCGGGCCCAGCGGTCGACGCGCTACGCGGCGTAGCCCTTGACGCGGTTGCGGCCGCTCGCCTTGGCGGTGTAGACGGCCTTGTCGGCGGCTTCGATCAGATGTTCCAGGCGCACCGGTTTGGGCAGTTGCGACAACAGCGCAATGCCGATGCTGACCGTGATCAGCGCCTTCAACTCGGGCATGAACACCGCCAGGCTTTCGGCGACGCGCTCGCGCAGGCGCTCGGCCAGCGCGTGCACCTGGGCGGACGTGCGATTGGCGATGATCGCGATGAATTCCTCGCCGCCGTAGCGGCCGAGCAGGTCGCCGGGCTCCAGCCATTGGCGCAGCGTCTGCACGCCCGCCACCAATACTCGATCGCCGAACAGGTGCCCGCGTGCGTCGTTGACCTGCTTGAAGTGATCGAAGTCGATCAGCAGCACCGCCAGCTCGCGGTTTTCGTGCGTGCAGTCGTGCATGCGTGCGTCGAGCTGGCGCAGCAGATGGCCGCGATTGAACACGCCGGTCAGCGGGTCGGTGATCGCGGCGTGGAACAGCTCGATCGCCTGACGCTCCAGGCGTGCGTTGGCATCGGACAGCGCCTGGCGCTGCTGCTCGATCTCGGCGTTCTGACGATTCAGCGCGCGGTTGAGGCGGCGTGTTTCCAGCCAGCGCCAGCCGAACAGCGCCAGCAGCAGCGCGAGACCGGCGATCGCGGCCACCGCGAACGTGTGCTGCAGCTGCTGCTGCTCCAGGCGCACGGCCTGCAGCGCGTTGGCTTCCTGCGCCAGCTCGAGTTTCTGTTCGGCATCGGCGCGCGCGTAGCGCGTTTCCAGCGCCGCCAGGCGACGGCTCGCGGCAGTGCCGAGCAGGTCTTCGCGCAATGCGTGGTACTGCTCGGCGAAATGCAGCGCCGCGGCGCTGTCGCCGGTGGCGGCGGTGATCTGCTTGCCGAGCAGATACGCTTGCGCGAGATACGACTTCAGGCGCTTGGCGTCGAGTCCGGCGAGCGCCTGATCGAGCAGGCTGCGCGCGCGCACAGGTTCGCCGCGGCGCAGGGCGATCTCGCTCAGCGCGAGCAGGCTGCGCGCGATGATCTCGTGCTGGTTCATCGCCTTGCCCGCGGCGAGCGCCGCCTCGAGCGAAACGGTGGCTTCGGCATCGCGCTGCAGGCCGACCAGCGCGCGACCTATTTCCAGATGTTCGAACGCCGTGCCGGGACGATCGTTCAGCACCTGATCCAGCGCCAGCGTTTCGCTCGCGATGCGCAGCGCGTTGCCGAAATCGTGCGCGTCGTTGAGAAAGCCCGAATAGCTGCCGTAGACGGTGGCGTGCTGGGTCGGATCGCCGCTGCGCTCGGCCGCGGCGGCGGCATGCTCGAAGTATTGCCGGCTTGCCGCGTCGTCGCCCAGTTCGCGGTATAGCATCGCCAGGTTGCGATAGGTCAGCGCGACGCGGTCGAGTGTCTTTTCGCCGAGCGCGAGCGCCTGCAGCTGCATGTCGAGCGCGCGCGCAAAGTCGCCGCGGTCGCGCTGGATCGTGCCGATGTGCGCCAGCGCGCGCCCGGCGGTGACATCGTCGTCGAGTTTACGCGCCAGCTCGAGCGCTTCGTTCTGGTGTGCGACGGCGGCATCGAGCTCGCCGCGCCGGCGCTCGATCACGCCGAGGTAGGCGTCCGCGCGCATGCGCAGCTGCGTGCTGCCGCCGTCGCGCTCGAGCTGCACGAGCAGGCCGGCGAGTTGCTCGCAGCGCGCGTAGTCGCCGACCGTGAGCGCGTTCTCGGCGCGTGCCACGATCGCCGCAACCGCGGCTTCGGGGTCGCTGCCATTGAGCGCGATGGATTGCGCGCGTGCGTCGTGCGCGTCGGCGCGTTCGTACGCGGCGAGCGCGGTGTCGACCGTGGCCAGGCCATGCTCGATGCCGAAGCGCACCGGCGGCGGCAGCGCTGCGTCGAGCGACAGCATGTCGAAGGCGTAGTCGAGTGCGGCGGCCAGCTGTTGCATCGTGGCGACGGCGCGCGCGCGCGGATAAACGTCGTCGGCTGCCGCCTGCTGCGTCGACGCGAGCACGAGCACGAAGCAGGCGAGCTTCTGCCAGGTCGAGCTTCGCAGCATCTTCCGCATGCCACCCCCGTGGCCGTGCAGGCAAATTCTTGGCGCGATCGGAACTTCACCCCGCGCGACCGCTGCGGGCAGTGTAAACGATTACGCCGCCGGCCGGCACAAGCCGGCGGCAGCCAGCCAATCGGCAATAGACGCTTGCTGGGTGCTTGCGACAAGGATCGTGCCCGAAGGATCCAATTCCGGTCCGCCGGAGCAGTCCGGCGCAGCGATCGTGCGGCGGCGCTGCGGCGCAGCGCGAGGCCGACTCGCACGGCCTACGCCGCGAAGCTCATCACCTGGTTGCGCCCGTTCGCCTTGGCCGTATAGACGGCCTTGTCGGCCGCCTCGACCAGCGCTTCCAGGCGCACCGGTTTGGGCAGCTGCGACAGCATCGCCACACCGATGCTGACCGTGGCGATCGACTTGAGCTCCGGTGCGAACGCGGAAAGCGTCTCGGCGACGCGTTCGCGCAAGCGTTCGGCCAGCGCGCGCACCTCGGTCAGGCTGCGGCCGGCGATCGCTGCGATGAATTCCTCGCCACCGTAGCGGCCGAGCAGATCGCCGGGCTCCAGCCACTGGCGCAGCGTCTGCACGCCGCCGACCAGCACGCGATCGCCGAACAAGTGCCCGCGCGCGTCGTTGATCTGCTTGAAGTGGTCGAAATCGATCAGCAGCACGGCGAGTTCCTTGTTGTCGCGCGTGCAGTCGTTGATGCGCGCGTCGAGCTGGCGCATCAGGTGGCCGCGGTTGAACACGCCGGTGAGCGGATCGGTGATCGCCGCCTGGTACAGCTGTTCGGCCTGATGCTCCAGGCGCGTGTTGGCTTCGCTGAGCGCGGCGCGCTTGGCTTCGATCTCGGCGTTGCGCTGCGCCAGCGCATGGTTGAGCCGGCGCACGCCGTAGAAGCGCCATACCAGCAAGGCCATCAGCAGACTTAAGCCGATCAGCGCGCCGATGCCGTAGTTGCGCTGCAGACGTTGCTGTTGCAGGCGCACGGACTGCAGTTGGTTGTCCTTCGTCACCAGCGCGAGCTTCTGCTCCGAGGCCGAGCGCGCGTACTGGCTTTCCAAGGCCGACAGGCGGCGGCTGGCGCGCGTGCCGAGCAGATCTTCGCGCAACGTCGCCTGCTGATGCGCGTAGCCCAGCGCGGCACCGTTGTCGCCGTCGGCGGTGGCCAGCTGTTCGCGCAGCGCGTAGGCCTGCACCAGCAGCGGTTTGGAATCGTGCGCCTGCGGACTGGCGAAGGTTTCGTCGAGCAGCTTGCGCGCCTGCGCGCGATCGCCCTTGATCAGCGCGGCTTCCGCCAGTGCGACGAGGCTGCGCGCCATGATCTCGTGCTGCTCCATCTGCCGCCCGAGCGCGAGCGCGTCCTGCAGGCGCGTCGTGGCCGCGTCGACGCTGCCGAGGCCGAGCAGCGCGCGGCCGCCGTCGAGTTGGCTGAACGCGATCGATGGCCGGTTGCCGGTAGCGCGGCCCAGCGCCAGCGCCTCGTCGGCTGCGGCGAGCGCCGGGGCGAATTCGCGCACGTCGGCCAGATAGCTCGCGTAGGTGCCGAGCGTGGCGGCGTAGTTGCTGGTGTCGGCGTGGCGGCGCGCAACGTCGAGCGCGCGATTGAAGTACTTGCGCGTGGTGGCGTCGTCGCCGAGATCGCGGTAGATCAGGGCGAGGTTGCGCAGGGTCAGTTCCAGGCGCACATCGATGCGTTCGCGGATCGCGTTCGCCTGCAGGTGCAGGTCCAGCGCCTGCGCGTAGTCGCCGCGGTCGCGCGCGATCGTGCCGAGGTTGCTCAGCGCGGTGGCGATGCCGTTCGGATCGTCGCGCTTGCGCTGCAGCTCGAGCGAGCGCTGTTCGTGTTCGACCGCTTCGTCGAGCCTGCCGTGGCGCCGGTCGAGCACGCCCAGGTATTCCTCGGCGCTGGCTTCGGCCCAGTCGAGGTTTTCGCGCTGCGCCAGCTGCATCAGTTCGTGCGACAGGCCTTCAGCGCGCGTGTAGTCGCCGCGCAGCAGGCTGATCTCGCCGCGTGCCACCAGGATGTCGCAGGCTTCGTACGTGGCATCGACCGCGAGCGCTGCGCGCTGCGCGCGTTGCAAGTGCGTTTCGGCGAACGAGTACACGTCGATCGCGCGAAACACGTCGCCGAGCAGATGCTCGACGAGCATTTCTCCGCGCCGGCCGCCGACCGCGGGCACGAGCGGCAGAATGCCGGCAAGCGATTGATCGAGCGTGGCCGCCAAGCGTTGCGACGCGGCGGCGGCATCGGCGCGCGGGTAGCTTTCGGCGCCGGCGCCGGCTGCGGCGAACAGACAGGCCAACGCGAGCGCGCATCGCCCACGTCTCCCCACCCGGTTCAGCTCGCCCTGCGCCATCGCTGGTGCCCCCATCACACCGCCGTCCACACCGCGCCGATCCATCCGCCGGGCCGTATGAACAGGCTTAAGTGTAAACTAGTTGCCTTGAATTCACGCAAGAAAATCCATGTCCAAAGCTACGCCTAAAGTCGGATTCGTCAGCCTCGGCTGCCCCAAGGCCCTGGTCGACTCCGAGCGGATCCTGACCCAGCTCAAGGTCGAGGGCTACCAGATTGTGCCCAGTTACGCCGCCGCCGACGTGGTCGTGGTCAATACCTGCGGTTTCATCGACGCGGCGGTGCAGGAATCGCTCGATGCGATCGGCGAGGCGCTCGCCGAGAACGGCAAGGTGATCGTCACCGGCTGCCTGGGCAAGCGTGCGGACGTGATCCGCGAGGCGCATCCGGACGTGCTCGCCATCACCGGCCCGCAGGACTACGCCAGCGTGATGACGGCGGTGCACCGGCAATTGCCGCCGAAGCACGACCCGTTCGTCGACATCGTGCCGGCGGCGCGGCGCGGCGCGGCGGCCGACGACATCGGCATCAAGCTGACGCCGAAGCACTACGCGTACCTGAAGATTTCCGAAGGCTGCAATCATCGCTGCACGTTTTGCATCATTCCGTCGATGCGCGGCGATCTGGTGTCGCGCCCGGTCGACGAAGTGCTGCTCGAGGCGGAGAAACTCGTGCGCAGCGGCGTGCGCGAGCTGCTGGTGATCTCGCAGGACACCAGCGCCTACGGCGTGGATTTGAAATACGCCGAGCGCGACTGGCACGGCGGCAAGGTGCGCACGCGCATGACCGAGCTGTGCGCGGCGCTCGGCGAACTCGGCGCCTGGGTGCGCTTGCACTACGTGTACCCTTATCCACATGTGGACGAAGTGATACCGCTGATGGCGCAGGGTCGCATCCTGCCGTACCTGGACATACCGTTCCAGCATTCCAGCCCGCGCATCCTCAAGCTGATGAAGCGCCCGGCGGCGAGTGCGAAGACGCTGCAGCGCATCCGCGCCTGGCGCGAGGTCTGCCCTGACATCACGCTGCGCAGCACGTTCATCGTCGGCTTTCCGGGCGAGACGGATGCCGAGTTCGAGCAGTTGCTCGAGTTCCTCGACGAGGCGCAACTCGACCGCGTCGGCGCGTTCGCCTATTCGCCGGTGGATGGCGCCGTGGCGAACGCGTTGCCCGATCCGGTCGACGAGGAGCTCAAGCAGGAGCGCCTCGAGCGCTTCATGGCGACCCAGGCGCGGATCAGTGCGGCCAAGCTCGAGCGCAAGGTCGGCCGGACGGTCGAGGCGCTGGTCGATCACGTCGACGCCAACGGCGCGCTGGCGCGCACCAGCGCCGATGCGCCGGAAATCGACGGCGTGCTGCACATCCGCGACGGCCAAAAGCTCAAGCCGGGACAGTTCGTCGACGCGCTAGTCGAGGCGGCGGATGAGCACGATCTGCACGGCCGCGTTGTCTGAGTCTGCGATGGGATCCCGGCACTCCATGCCGGGATGACGTGTCGAAGTAGAGACTGCCATGCGTTTCGTCGCTCCTGCCCGCGAGCAGATCGATCCCGGCGTATTTGCGCGGCCGCCGCTGTCGCAGTGGCGGGACTTCGCCGCGTTGCTGCACGGCCCAAGCTGGCCCGACGTGGCTGGCCTCAATGGCTTTGTGCAAAATGCGGCAAATGGGAAAATGCCGCAATTCGTCGCGCAGACGCCGGAGCTGCTGCGTGACGGCCTGCATTACGAGGCGCGCATCGCCGAGCGTGGCCAGATCGCGACGCGCGAACGCAACTGGCACGATCTGCTGAACGCGCTGATCTGGATGCGCTTTCCTGCGCTCAAGGCGGCGTTGAATGCGCGCCAGTGTGCCGAGATCGGTCGCGTCGGCGCCAAGCAACGCAGCCGCGCGCAATGCGCGCTGACTCATTTCGACGAAGCCGGCATCGCGGTCGTGCTGCGCGACGCGGCCTTGTTGGCGCTGTGGGATGCGCACGACTGGCACGGATTGTTCTGGCGCGAACGTGCGGCCTGGCACGACGGCCGCATCGGCGTCGTCGTGTTCGGCCATGCGCTGCTCGAGCATGCGCTCAGGCCGGAGCAGTTGCTGGTCGGCAAGGCGCTGGTCGTGATGCGGCAAAGTGCAGAAGTGGACAATGCGGCGGCGCTGCGTGCGCTGGCGGCCGCGATCGCGCATGGCGAGCTGTTGAACGATCCGCAGGAACTGCGGCCGTTGCCGCTGTCCGGCGTTCCCGGCTGGCACGCCGACAATGTGGATGAGTCGTTCTACCGGACTGCGCCGTGCTTCTGCGCCGTGCGTGAGGGCCGCCGCTATCCGGCGGCGTTCGCTGTCGGGCCCGCGTAGCTGATCGCGATCACGGCGAATACGCGCAGGCCGCCCGGCAACTGCGCTTCGAATTCGTCGTCGACGCGCTTGCGCAAGGCGGCGCGCGCCAGCGGCGAATCGACGCTGATCCAGCCGAGCGCCGCATCGGTTTCATCCGGCCCGACGATGCGCAGGTGCTGGCGCTTGCCGCCGTCGTCCTCGATGCAGAACCAGGCGCCGAAATAGATCGCGCCCGGGTCGGTCGGCAAGGTGTCGGAGATTTTCAGGCTTTGCAGGCGCTTGCCCAGGTAACGCACGCGGCGGTCGATCTCGCCGAGTTGCTTCTTGCGGTACGTGTATTCGGCGTTTTCCGAGCGGTCGCCCTCGGCCGCTGCCGCGGCGAGCGCCTTGACCACTTCGGGGCGGCGCACGCGCCACAGCTCGTCGAGCTCCGCCTTGAGGCGTCGGTGCCCCTCGGGAGTGATGATCGCGGTCGAAGCGCCAAGTGGCGCGCGCCAACGGGTCATGAGGTCGCGGAGCGGGCCGGCGTGGCGGCAAGCTTGTCGAGATACGCCAGGTATGCATCGACCTGCGGCACGATTGGATCGTTCGGCAGCATGATCTTGATCTGTTGCAGCATCGCGCGCGCCTGCATTTCCTTGTTCATGCGCTCGGCCCACAGCTTGGCCGCGAGCAGATAGTTGCGGCCGATGTCCGCATGGTTGCGGAAGCGCTTGTGGAATCCGGCGAGCAGGCTCAGGGTCAACTGCGTCTGGCCGATCTCGGCCGCGGCGTGCGCCAGGCGCGTGATGTCTTCGGGCGTGTCGAGCGCGAATGCCGGATCCGCCACGACACACGAGCGCGCGACCTCGATCGCACGACGCTCCTGGTTCTTGCCCAGCAGCAGCGGAATATATTTGCGCCCGTGCGCGGCGAGCTCGGCCTTGTCGCCGTCCTGCTGCAGCCAGTGGCGATATTCGTCGTGCAGAGTCTGCGCCTGCGGCTGCTCGGCGATTTCGTCGCGCAGCAGTTGCAGCGCACCGCGCACGTCGCCGCTGGCGGCGCGATTGCGCGCCGAGTCGAGCACCTTGCGTGCGGCGTCTTCCTGCGGCACCTCGTCCATCAATTCCAGATGACCGGCGTAGCCGAGCTCGCCGGCATTGGCGTGGATCACGCTGCCTATCAGATGAAAATTCGCGATCATCAGGTAATTGACCACGAACATCACCAGCGGCGTGACCAGAAATCCGGGCAACACCTGCGCCAGTGCATAGCTGACCACGCTCTGCAGCACGATCGCGGCGACGAAAAAACCGACCAGGATGAAATAGTCGCGGCCGATGCGCTCGGCCAGCATCAGCCAGGCGATCGGATTGAGCGCGCGCGCGAAGCCTTCGTCCAGCGCCAGGATCATCATCATCGCCGGCATCGCCAGCATCAGCACCAGCCCGAGCGCGAGCCCGGCCAGTGGGCCGAAGAAGTAGCTCAAGAAAATGATGCCCACTTCGGTCAGCACCAGCAGCAGCATGCCGTAGCGCGCGACGCTGTCGCTCACGGTGAAGCTGATTTCCGGCGCTTGCGCGCGGCCGTTCGCGCTCCAGCGCAGCACCTCGAACGCATACTTGAAGAATGCCGTCCAGACCAGCAGGTCGAGCACGAACCCCAGCGGCAGGAACGCGACCAGGTGCGCCAGCGCGAGCGCGATGCAGGTCGACAGCGCGCCGAGCTGCAGCGGATAGCGCAGGATCTGCGGCCAGCGTTCGTGCAGCGGCGGCAGCGAGGCGTTAACGGTCGGTTCGTTCATGCGCATCGGACAACACGGCAGGGCAGGGCCGCATTCTAGCGGCGCCGCGGCACGCTTGTCGCGGCGCCGCGCAATGTGTACCTTGCGCGGATCGATCAGGTCCGGATGCCATGCTGCTTCGTATACTTGTAGCTTTGTTCATGCTCGCGCTCGCCGGCTGTGCCGCACAGCCTTCCCATGACGGACACGGCGAGACGCTGTCCGCGCCGTACGCGCGTCTCGATGCCGCAGTGGCGCGCTATCAGGCGGCGCGGGGCAGCAGCGGCAACGGCAACGCCGACAGCGCGCGCAACGAGAGCGCTGCCGCGCTCGACGAGATCAAGGCGGCCGCGGCGCAATGCGCCGCCACGCGTGGCTGCGATACGGCGCGCTTCGTCGCCGCGCTCGATCAGTTGCTGCGTCTGCCGGCGCAGGCGGCGCCTGCGGACGTCGCCACGGTCGGCGGCAACGCGCCGGACGTCACGCAGGAAGCGGGCGAATCCTCGCCGGTGCTGGCTGCCCTGCCCGAAGCCGGTCACGCCGTGGCGTTGCTCAAGGGACGGCAGCTGTCCGATCTGATCGCGCTGAACGATCCGGTCAAGGTCGCCCTACAGCAGTGGCTCACGCAATACCGTCCGAACCTGATGCTGGCCTACGAGAACTACAGTTACCTGCGCCACCGCATGTGGCCCGAATACCAGAAGGCCGGCCTGCCCGAAGCGTTGCTGTTCGGCATCCTGGCCAAGGAGTCCGGCGGCAAGGTGCACGCGGTGTCGCGCTCCGGCGCGAGCGGGCCGATGCAGTTCATGTACACGACCGGACTGCGCTTCGGTCTCGGCATGGTCGACGGTTTCGACCAGCGCTTCGATGCGGCGCTGTCGGCGCGCGCGAATGCGGCGTACCTCAACGAGCAGCTTGCGGTGTTCAACGACAATCTCGAACTCGTGCTCGGCGCCTACAACGGCGGCGAGGGCGCAATGCAGCGCCTCGCCGCGCGGCGCCCCGACGCCGGCTTCTGGGATGCGAAGCTGTATTTCGAGCTGTCGCCGGAAACGCGCGACTACGTGCCGATGGTGCTCGCCGCCGCGTGGCTGTTCATGCACCCGGAGCGCTACAACCTGACGTTTCCGAAATACGACGCCAAACCCGCCACGATCGCGCTCAAGGCGCCGGCCTCGATCAACGAGCTGACCGTGTGCCTGGGCAGCGACGGCAACCCGAACGGCTGGTTCCGGACCCTGCGCAACTTGAATCCCGCTTACGAACCGCAGGTGCTCATTGCCGCCGGCACGCGCCTGGAAGTGCCGGAGAAGGTCGCCGCCAACTACGAGAAATTGTGTACAAGTGGAAAATGGGCGGAACTGGCGAGCGATCTGCAGGGCGCGGTGCTGCCGGTCGCCGCTGCTTCAACACCGACTCGCGTCGCCGGTCGCAGCCGCTCTTACACCGTGCGCAAGGGCGATACGCTCGCCGCGATCGCGTACCGCCACGCCTGCGGCAGCTCGAGCGAACTGGCGCAGCTCAACCACCTCAGGGCGCCGCACTACGATCTGCGCATCGGGCAGACGCTGCAGCTGCCGGCGGTGTGCGCGCGGAATTGATCTCGCGCAGCTAACGGTGTCCGTTCGGGATCAGGGCTCGAACCCATTCGCAAACACCTCATCGACGAAGTTGTAGACGTAACGTTCCGACGCCGACACCACGCCTTGGTTGTTGTACCCGCCGGCGAGCAGCACCGAGCCGTCGTTGAGCAGGATCGCCGGCGTGTAGAAGCGCGCGGCGGCCATCGTGCCGGCGCTGGCGAATGTGTCGCTGGTGTAGTCGTAGACCACGGCGTCGTTGCGTGCGCCGGTGTCGCCCAGCCCTTGCGTGTCGCCCTGACCGCCGGCGATCAGCACGAGGTTGTTCGGCAGCAGCACGGCGCTGGCGAAATCGCGCACCGGGAACGAGCTGGCGCTCGCGGTGAACGTGCCGGTGGCGGGGTTGTAGATGTCGGCGCTGCCGAGCGGCACGTCGAAGTTGGCGCCTCCGGCGACGAGCACCTTGCCGTTCGGCAACAGCGTGGCGGTCGCATCGTCGCGGCCGACACTCATGCTGCCGGTGGCTGTGAACGTGCCGGTCGTCGGATCGTAGAGTTCCGCTTCGGCGTACGACACACCGGTGCCGTGGCCGCCGCCGGTGAGCAACACCTTGCCGTTTGGCAGCAGCGCGGTGACGCCGTTGTCGCGCGGCATCAGCATGGAACCGGTCGGGCTGAACGTGCCGGTGGCCGGATCGTACAGTTCCGCGCTGGCCAAACGCGTGTTGCCGTCCGCCGCCATGCCGCCGGCAACGAGCACTTTGCCGTTTGCCAGGCGCACCGCCATCATGTCGACGCGCGCCGTCGACATCGACCCGGTTGCGGTGATCGCGCCGGTGGCCGGATTGTAGATGTCGACATTCGTCACGCCGCCGGATTCGTCCCATGCGCCGCCGCCGATCAGCAGCACGCGGCCGTCCTGCAAGGTCACCGTGCGGCCGAAACCGCGCGCGACGGACAGGTGACTCGCGCTCGCGGAGAACGTGCCGCTGACCGGATCGTAGATTTCCGCGTCGTCGAGACTCGAGCCGTTGAAGCCGCCGGCATACAGCACGCGGCCGTCCGGCAGCACGGCGGCGAATGCGCCGTAGCGGCCGCCGCGGCCCACGCTCATGTCGCCGGTGGGAGTAAACGCGGCGCTGGCCGAGAGCGGAACAGCGAGTGCGACCAGCGCAATCGCGAAGAATGCGAAACGATATACCGATGGCATGGGACCTCCTTGTACCGACGTGATTGCGTACTTCCTTGTACTGTTGCCGCGGGCGAGAACCGTACGGGGCGGCAGCATGCATGGGATCGGTGTACTGCTCCGTGCGGTGCTGCACATAGGCTTTTCTGCGTGCCTGGCGGACGCGACGGTGCGCAGCGGTAGGCGCAAATCGCGCGCAAAAAAAAGCGCCGGCTCGAGGCCGGCGCAAATTCAAACCCGACGTGGAGTTATGAATCCTTCTAAGCGGCCTGACCCGCCTGTTGTGCGCTGGTGAACCACTGGCCTGCTTCGACCGGCGGTGCGCTTTCCTTGAGGATGCGCAGCGTGCGCATCAGCGAACGGTGCAGGTTCTGCACTTCGCCGTACTTCGAGTCCTTGGTTTCGTAGTACGCGACCGTGAGCCACAGCGCGATGCCGCGCAACTTGACCTGCGGGTTATCCGAGCGCACGCGCGCGAAACCCAGATCGGTGCCGGTACCCCAGGGTTGATAACGCTGCTCGTTGTCCGGCGTGCCGTACAGGTGCGGTACTTCGCACTTCGCCGCGGTGGCGAATTCGCGCATCGCGATGGCGGCGAGTTGGCGGCGCCCGGCGAGCGGCAGATCGGCAATCGACTTTTCGATCTCGCGGAACTGGCGGTTGAGCTGAATGGAACGGCTCAAAGCGATGATGCGTGTGACGATCCTCATGGCACTCCTCGGTTCCAATCGCGGCACTCTTGGATGGCCGCATTGTATCGGATCGTCCCCGTGACACATGCAGATTGCGTCACATTCCGACCCCCCGCGTCACATGATGGAGGAAATTTTCGAAAAAAGCACGTGGAATTTGCCGGTCGTCGGTGCCTTGCTGCCGCCGGCGAAATTGACGCGTTGCGAATTACCAACAGCTGGGTGAATTACCGCAGCCGGCCAAGGGGTTGCCCCACTTTTACCGCAGCTTGCGCGGTCAAGCCGGGATCGAGCTCAGCCGCGCCGTCCGGCAGCAGCAGGATCGCGGTGGAACCCATGTTGAAGCGCGCCAGTTCGGCGAACCGCGCCAGCGTGATGCCGCGGCCGCGCCAATCCTTGCGCACGATCGCGCTGGCGTACGGCGGAATCTCCACGCCGCTCCAGACCGTCTCCACGCCCGACACCAGCACCGCGCCGACCATCACCAGGCACCACGGTCCCTTGGCGCCGTCGAAATGGCAGACCAGGCGTTCGTTGCGCGCGAACAGCCGCGGAATGCTGTCGACCGCGAACGGCGCCACGCTGAAGATGCGCCCGGGCACGTGCAGCGTCTGACGCAGCGTGCCTTCCAGCGGCGCATGCACGCGATGGTAGTCGCGCGGGGAAAGGTATACGGTGATAAAAGTTCCATTTGTATACGGCGCCGCGGCGGGTTCGTCGGCGAGCAGCTCGGCGACGCTGAAATCCTGCCCCTTGGCCTGGAAGACGTGGCCCTTCACGATCGGACCGAACTGGCTGATGCGGCCGTCGGCGGGGCAGGCGATCGCGCCCGCATCGGCCGGCGCGCTGCGCGCGTCAGGCTTGAGCGCGCGCGTGAAGAATGCATTGAAACTCGCGTACGCGAACGGATCGGATTGCTGCGCTTCGCTCATGTCGACGCGATAGTTCTCAACGATCGTGCCGATCAGCCAGTTCTTCCACGGGCGCCAGGTCCAGCGCGTCGCCCAGTACACGATCCGCGACAGCAGCCGATGCGGCAGGATGTATTGCAGGACGACGGCGGGCCGCATGCTCAGCTTCCGCGCGCAATCAGCGTGGCGAGGTCGGCTGCCACCGCGGCCGGCGCGAACGGCGGGCGAAACATGCCGATCAGGCGCGCCTGCGGATCGACGATCACTGCCGAGCCGCTGTGGTCGACGGTGACGTTGCCGTTGGCATCCTTGCCGCGACTGTAGACCAGGCCGAGTGCGCGGCTCAGGCGGGTGAGTTCCTCGTCGCTGCCCGTGGCCGCGACGAAATCCGGATGGAAGAAGCCGACGTACTTGGCCAACGTCTCGGGTTTGTCGCGCTCGGGATCGACCGAGATGAAATCCAGCCGCACCTGCCGCGATTGATCCGCGGGCAAGTCCTTCCACACCTGCTTGAACGCAGCGAGCGTGGTCGGGCAGACGTCGGGGCAGCTGGCGTAGCCGAGGTACACGATGGTCCAGTGGCCGCGCCAGTCGGCCTTGGTCAGCGGCTTGCCATCGCTGCGCGCGAGAGTGAAGTCGGGTATCGCGCGCGGCTGCGGGTACAGCACTGCGTTGTCGAATTTCGCGGCCGCCGACGGTGCCAGCACACGGCTGGCCAGCCACAAACCGGCGCCGGCCGCCAGCGCCGCCACCAGGACCAACCAGATCGGCAGCGCGCGTGCCGGAGACGATGTGTTGTTCATCGCCACATTATACGTGGCGGCCTCGGTATACTTGCGTTCGATCCTTTGCCCGCGAATTTTCCGACGTGACCGCCGATCCAGCCGCCGAACTGTTCACCATCGTCGATTTCATCCGTTACGGCGCCAGCCGCTTTGCCGGCAGCGGCCTGACCTTCGGCCACAGCTACGACAATCCGTTGGACGAAGCCACGCATCTGGTGCTGCATGCGCTGCATCTGCCGCACGATCTGTCGCCGGCGTATGGCGGTGCGCGGCTGACCGCCGACGAGAAGCAGCACGTGCTGGCGCTGATCGATCGGCGCGTGCGCGAGCGCAAGCCGGTCGCGTACCTCACCGGCGAGGCATGGTTCGCCGGACTCAAGTTCAAGTCCGACGAACGCGCGTTGGTGCCGCGCTCGCCGCTGGCCGAATCGATCCAGAGCGGCTTTTCGCCGTGGCTCGACGGGCTGGCCGTGCAGCGCGCGCTGGATCTGTGCACGGGCTCCGGCTGCATCGGTATCGCGATGGCATTGCACAATCCGGACTGGCGCGTCGACCTGGTCGACATCAGCGATGCGGCGCTGTCGCTCGCGCGCGAGAACATCGCGTTCCAGCATGTCGAAGACCGCGTGCGCGCGATCAAGTCCGACCTGTTCGCCGGCATTGCCGGCGAAGTCTACGACCTGATCGTGAGCAACCCGCCGTACGTGACCGAGCAGGAATTCGCCGCGCTGCCGCCCGAATACAGCCATGAACCATCGCTAGGCTTGCGCGCGGGCGACGACGGTCTGGACTTCGCGCTGAAGATTCTCGAGCAGGCGCCGGCGCACATGAGCGAAAACGGACGGCTGATCGTCGAGGTCGGCGAAAGCGAACGCGCGTTGACGCGGCTGTTGCCGCGCCTGCCGCTGAACTGGATCGAATTCGAAGTCGGGCAGATGGGCGTGTTCGAGATCGACCGCAAGGATCTGATGGCGCATGCGAAGTCGATCCGGGCGGCGGCGGAGAAGCGGAAGTAGCAGGAATGCAGCAGACCCCCGCGGCGGAACATGGCGGTATTTTGAAGCAAGCGCCCACAGCGTCCGTCATCCCCGCGAACGCGCGAATCCAGTTCTTGCTTTTGAAGAGCAGATCAAAATGGATTCCCGCTTTCGCGGGAACGATGGCAAGTGGCAAGTGCGGTTGTACAAACCGGGTCGGATCTCGTGCAATTCAAGGGTTGAAACAAGCGTGTCGAGCAACTCATTCGGAAAACTGCTGACGGTCACCACGTTCGGCGAAAGCCATGGGCCGGCGATCGGCTGCGTGGTCGACGGTTGTCCGCCGGGACTGGAGCTGACGGCGGACGAATTCCGCCACGACCTCACGCGCCGCGCGACCGGCACGTCGCGCTACACCTCGCAGCGGCACGAGGCGGACGACGTCGAGATTCTGTCCGGCATGTACGAAGGCCGCACCACCGGTACGCCGATCGCGCTGCTGATCCGCAACACCGATGCGCGCTCGAAGGACTACGCCGAAGTCGCGCAGACGTTCCGGCCGGGTCACGCCGATTACAGCTACTGGCAGAAATACGGCATCCGCGATCCGCGCGGCGGCGGACGCTCGTCGGCGCGCGAAACCACGATGCGGGTCGCGGCCGGGGTGATCGCGAAGAAATGGCTCAAGCAGAAATTCGGCATCGTCGTGCGCGGCTGGCTGGCGCAACTGGGGGCCCTGACGCCGCGCGCGTTCGACTGGGCCGACGTCGACGCGAACGTGTTCTTCTGGCCGGATGCCGCGATGTTGCCGGAACTGGAGAAATACATCGACGCACTGCGCAAATCCGGCGATTCGATCGGGGCGCGCGTCAACGTCGTGGCCGACAACGTCCCGCCCGGCTGGGGCGAGCCGATCTACGGCAAGCTCGACGGCGAGTTGGCGGCAGCGCTGATGTCGATCAACGCAGTCAAGGCGGTCGAGATCGGCGCCGGCTTCGGTGCGGTCACGCAGCGCGGCAGCGAGCATCGCGACGAAATGCTTTTGGACGGCTTTACGTCCAATCACGCAGGCGGCATACTCGGCGGCATCTCGACCGGCCAGCAGATCGTGGCGTCGATGGCGCTCAAGCCGGCTTCCAGCATCCTGATCCCGGGACGCAGCGTGAACCTGGCCGGCGAGCCGGTCGAAGTGCGCACGAAAGGGCGCCACGATCCGTGCGTCGGCATCCGCGCCACGCCGATCGCCGAGGCGATGCTGGCGCTGGTGCTGATGGACCAGGCGTTGCGCCATCGTGCGCAATGCGGCGATGTCGGCGAGGTGACGCCGAAGATTCCGGGAACGCGGTGATTGCCGTTGAACGTGTTCTGCCGTCATCCCCGCGCAAGCGGGGATCCATCTTGATTCTGCTTTGCGGGGCCAAGATCAAGATGGACTCGCGCTTGCGCGGGAATGACGTCAAGGTTCTCCATGACACCGCGCGAATGATTTGACCCAGCGGCGCGATTGGCGTGCCGCTCCAATCCACGACAGCGAGCAATGAGCAAGAAGACGAGCTACAAGGTCGCAATGGTCGGCGCCACCGGCGCCGTTGGTGAAACCCTGCTTGGCATCCTGGCTGAGCGAAAATTTCCGGTCGGCGAACTGGTGCCGTTGGCAAGCGCGCGTTCGGCCGGGGGCAAGGTCGAGTTCGGCGGCAAATCGATCACCGTGCAGGACCTGGCCAAATACGATTTCGCCGGCGTCGACATCGCGTTCTTCTCCGCCGGCGGCAAGGTCAGCCGCGAACATGCGCCGCGCGCCGCGGCCGCCGGTGCGGTCGTGATCGACAACACCTCCGAGTTCCGCTATCAGGACGACATCCCGCTGATCGTGAGCGAGGTCAATCCGGATGCGATTCCGCAATACAAGACGCGCGGCATCATCGCCAATCCGAACTGCTCGACGATGCAGATGCTGGTCGCGCTGGCGCCGATCCACCGCACGGTCGGCATCGAGCGCATCAACGTGGCGACCTATCAGTCGGTTTCGGGTGCAGGCCGCTCTGGTCTGGAGGAATTGGGCAAGCAGACCGCCGCGCTGCTCAACTTCCAGGAGGTCGCGCCGGCCAAGTTCACCAAACAGATTGCGTTCAATGTGATCCCGCACATCGACGACTTCCAGGAAAACGGCTATACCAAGGAAGAGATGAAGATGGTGTGGGAAACGCGCAAGATCCTCGGCGATCCCGAGATCAAGGTGAACCCGACGGCGGTGCGGGTGCCGGTGTTCTACGGTCACGCGCTCGCCGTGCACATCGAAACCAAGGTCAAGATCAGCGCCGAAGACGCGCGTAAGTTATTGAGCCAGGCCGAAGGTTTGGAACTGATCGACCGGCGCGAGGCGGGCGGCTATCCGACCCCGGTAGGGGATGCGGCGGGCAAGGATCCGGTCTACGTGGGGCGAGTCCGGGAAGACATTTCCCATCCGCGCGGCCTGAATCTGTGGGTCGTGGCGGACAATATCCGCAAGGGGGCGGCCCTGAACGCCGTTCAGGTCGCCGAGCTATTGGTGAAATCGTATTTGTGATCTATAGTTACGTTTGTGTTATAAGGCGTTTTCGAGCTTAGGTTGGCTGGGAAGCGTTCGGGTTGCGCTGGGACTTGTCGCGCGGGGCTTTAAATACAAGGCTTTGGGGGAACGACCTCATGAATGGACCGTCAAAATTATCCCTCGCCATTGCACTGGCGCTGATCGGAGGCAATGCGTTCGCGCTGGGCCTCGGGTCGATCCAGGTCAAATCGGGATTGAACCAGCCACTCGATGCGGAGATCGCGGTCACGACCGAAGCGCCCGGCGAAGCGGCCGGCATCAACGTCTCGATGGCGACTGCCGAAGATTTCGATCGCGTTGGATTGAATCGCACGCGCGTGTCCGTGCCGATCGACTTCGCGGTGAGCACCAACAGCCGCGGGCAGGCAGTAATCAAGCTCAGCACCAAGGAAGCGGTGCGCGAACCGTTCCTCGATTTTCTGATCCAGGTGAATTGGCCGAAGGGCAAGTTGCTGCGCGAATACACCGTGCTGCTCGACCCGCCGGTGACTGCGCCGGCCGTGCGTGGTGCGCCGGCAACGGTGACGCCGGCGAAGGAAAGCGCCGCCGCCCCGCCGCAGAAATTGACGGTACAGGAAAAGCAGACGAAGACGAAAACCACGACGGTCAAGCCGCCGCGCGTTGCGGCTGAGCCGAAGGCGCCGCCGGCGCCGAAGCCGTCGCCTGCACCGAGCGCAACGCCGCGCACCGCGGCGGCCGGCGACTACGGTCCGGTCGCCGAAGGCGAAACGCTGTCCGAAGTCGCGCGCGCGACGCGCCCGGACGAAGCGACCAACGTCAACCAGATGATGCTGGCGCTGCTCAAGGCGAACCCGAATGCGTTTTACAAAGACAACATCAACGCGCTCAAGCGCGGCGCGATCCTGCGCATACCTTCGGGCGACGAATTGAAGGCAAACGGCAACGCTGCGGCGGTCGCGGCAGCCGTGCGCGAACAGAACGAGGCGTGGAGCAGCGGCGCAGCGGTGGCGAAGCCGACCGTCGTCGCCAACACCGGCGCACCGAAGAGCGCGCCGGCGGCGAAGCCCGAACCGAAGAGCAGCACGAAATCGAACGAACATCTTGCGCTGGTGCCGCCGCGCGCCGGCAAGGAAGGCCAGAACACCGCCGATCGTCCCGGCCCGACCAGCGGCACCGGATCGGGTGACAGCAAGGCGGAACTGGCGCGTACCAAGGAAGCGCTGGCCAGCCGCGAGCAGGAAGCCGCCGAGCTCAAGTCGCGCGTCAAGCAACTCGAAGACCTCAACAGCAAGGATCAACGCCTGCTGACCTTGAAGGAATCCGAGATCGCCGATCTGCAGGCGAAGTTGAAGGAACTGCAGTCGAAGTCCGCGGCGACCACGGCGACCAAGCCCGCCACACCTACTCCCACACCGACGCCGCCGTCTCCATCGCCGAGTGCGACGACACCGGCGCCGAGCGCGACGACCAGTACCACCAAGCCTGCCGACACCAGCACCAAGCCGGGCGACACGAAGCTGACCGCGCAGGACATCTGGGGCAACATCGCCGCGACCGAAAAGGCAGGCAGCAAGCCGGCGACGCCGGGCACCACGCCGTCTGCAACGACGCCGCCGAGCAGCACGCCGACGCCGGCGCCATCGACCACGCCGCCGAGCACGGCGACGACTTCGACCACGGCCCCGTCGACGAGCACCACGCCGTCGGTCACGCCGAGCGCCACGACCGGTTCGACCACCCCTTCCACGGCCCCGTCGGCATCGACCACCACGCCATCGTCGACGGCGAGCAGTACCACCACGCCGCCCGCATCGACCACCGGCACGACGACCAGCACAGGCACGACGATCACGCCGGTGACAACGCCGACCACGAGTGCGCCCACGACGCTGGGTAGCACCACGCCGAGCACGACGCCGAGCGCGAGCAGCAAGCCCGCCACACCCACGACCACGCCCAAACCCACGCCGGTTGCACTGACCAACGAACAGCCCTGGTATCAGAACAACATGGTGCTGCTCGCCGGCGGCATCGGCCTGCTGCTGATCGGCGTGCTCGCGCTGATGCGCTTCATGCGCAAGCCCAAGCCGGTGCTGATGCCGATCGAAGGCGGCGCGGATCTCGCTGAGGAACCGCTGCACGGCGGCGACGAGGAGCATCATCTGCTCGACGCGCTGGCGCAGAGTCCGGGCGATGCGCATCTGTCGCTCGAACTGCTCAACCTGTACTACCAGCAGCGCGACGCGGCGAAGTTCGAAGCCGCGGCCGAAGCGATGTACGCGCACATTGCCGATCCGACCCAGCCGGAATGGCAGCAGGTCAAGGCGATGGGCGAGGAATTGTGCCCGCACAATCCGCTGTTCAGCGGCTCCGACCTGGGACTCGGCGGTGGACGCGCGCAGGACACGGTGTTCGGCCATTACGACGCCGGCACCGCGCATGCGCAGGAAGACGCGTTCGATCTCGGCGGTCACGACGGACACGAGACCAAGCACGCCGCCGCGGAAGAAAATTTCGATTTCGATCTGACCGATCATGCCGCCGCCGCGCCGGCGCCCGCGCACGACATGGACTTTGCGCATCCGCCGCCGCCCGCGCCGGCACCGGCACCAGCACCGGTAACGGTCCGCGCGCCGGTGCATGCGCCAGCTCCGGTCGCGCCGCCGCCGCCGAAACCGGCCGAGGATTTCTTCGCCGGCGAAGATGCGATCGGCACCAAGCTCGATCTGGCCAAGGCTTATCTCGACATGGGCGATCCGGAAGGCGCGCGTTCGATGCTCGATGAAGTGATGGCCGAAGGCAACGATGCGCAGAAGGGTGAAGCACGCAAATTGCTGGCGGAGATCCGCTGACCTTTTTGCCGCAATAACGAACTCTCCGACGCACTAGGCCGGGTATACCCGGCCTCTTTTTTTCCGCGCTCGGTTGACGCGGTAGACTTCGCACGCAGCACCTCATCGCAACCCCACGCAGCGCCGCGCAGACGCCTGTCAGCGCCGGCCCTGCACATCGGCACAGCGCATGCGCATCGCTCTCGGCATCGAATACGACGGCACCGACTTCTCCGGCTGGCAGCGCCTGAGCCATGGCGACACGATCCAGTCGCGCGTCGAGGCGGCGCTGTCGTTCGTCGCCGCCGAGCCGATCGAAGTGACGTGCGCCGGACGCACCGATGCCGGCGTGCACGCGCTCTGCCAGGTTGTCCACTTCGATACAAATGCACAACGCAGCGAACGCGGCTGGGTGCTCGGCACGAATTCGCGCCTGCCACCGAGCGTCGCGGTGCGCTGGGCGCGGCAGGCGCCGGCGGAGTTCCACGCCCGCTTCGGCGCGCGCGCGCGGCGCTACCGCTACACGATCCTGAATCGCCCGATGCGCGCGGCGCTGGATGCGCGCTACGTGACCTGGGAGCGCGTGCCGCTCGACGCCGCGCGGATGCACGCCGCGGCTCAGGCGCTGGTCGGCGAACAGGACTTCAGCGCGTTCCGCACGATCGCCTGCCAGGCGCGTACGCCGCGGCGCAACGTGCACGAGATCAGCGTGGCGCGCCGCGGCGAACACGTCGTCGTCGAGATCCAGGCCAACGCGTTCCTGCACCATATGGTGCGCAATATCGTCGGCAGCCTGCTGCCGGTCGGCCGCGGCGAGCAGCCTCCCGAATGGATCGCGCAGTTGCTGGCCGGACGCCAACGCTCGCTCGCCGGTCCGACCGCACCGCCGCAGGGCCTGTTGTTTCTCGGACCGCTGTATCCTGCCGAGTGCGGATTGCCGGCGGAGGCGACGCTGCAGTGAGGCGCGTACGCATCAAGTTCTGTGGGATCACGCGTGCAATCGACGCGCAGCTCGCCGTTGCCCTCGGTGTGGATGCGATCGGCCTCGTGCTGACGAAAAAAAGTGCCCGCTTTGCCGGTCTGGAACATGCGCGGGAACTGCGTCGCGCGCTGCCGCCGCTGGTCAGCGCGGTTGCCCTGTTCATGGACGACGAGCCCGGCTGGATCGCCGAGGCGCTCGCCATGGTGCAGCCTGACCTGCTGCAGTTCCACGGCAGCGAGACCGAGCGCGAATGCCTGCGCTACGACTGCCCGTACATCAAGGCGCTGCCGATGGCCTCCGGCTCGGCTGCGCTGGCGATGATTGCCGAGCACCGCGCTGCCGCCGGGTTCCTGCTCGATGGCCATGCCGCGGGCGGACAGGGTGGCGCCGGCAGGAGTTTCGATTGGAGCCTTATTCCAAAAGATTTGCAGCGTCCGATCATCCTCGCCGGCGGCCTGACCTGCGATAATGTGGTTTCCGCCATCCGTGCGGCCCAGCCTTTTGCCGTCGACGTCTCCAGCGGGATCGAGACGGCGCCGGGCATCAAGGATGCACACAAGATGCGGCGATTCGTCGGAGAGGTAGAGCGTGCTGGCCAAGGTTGATAACGCAAGCAAGATCGATTTCAGCGCCTATCCGGATGCGCACGGGCGCTTCGGCGCGTACGGCGGCAGCTTCGTCGCGGAGACGCTGATGGCGCCGCTGGCGGAATTGACGCAAGCGTATCTGCGCCTGCGCAGCGATCCGGAATTCATCGCCGAGCTCGATCACGATCTCAAGCACTACGTCGGCCGGCCCAGCCCGATCTACCACGCCGAGCGTTTGTCGAAGAAGGTCGGCGGCGCGCAGATCCTGCTCAAGCGCGAGGATCTCAATCACACCGGCGCGCACACGATCAACAACACGGTCGGCCAGGCGCTGGTGGCCAAGCGCATGCGCAAGCGCCGCATCATTGCCGAGACCGGCGCCGGCCAGCACGGCGTCGCCAGCGCCACCGTGGCCGCGCGACTCGGGCTCGAATGCGTGGTGTACATGGGTTCGGTCGACATCGCGCGCCAGGCGATCAACGTGTATCGCATGAAGCTGCTCGGTGCGAGCGTGGTGCCGGTGACGTCCGGGTCGAAGACCCTGAAGGATGCGCTCAACGAAGCGTTGCGCGACTGGGTCACGAATGTCGACAACACGTTCTACATCATCGGCACCGTCGCCGGGCCGCATCCGTATCCGATGATGGTGCGCGACTTCAACGCGATCGTCGGACGCGAGGCGCGCGCACAGATGCTCGAAGAATACGGCCGCCTGCCGGATACGCTGGTGGCGTGTGTCGGCGGCGGTTCGAACGCGATCGGCTTGTTTCATGCGTTCCTCAACGACGCGCAGGTCGCGATCGTCGGCGCCGAGGCGGCGGGCGAGGGCATTGCCACGGGACATCATGCCGCGTCGCTCGCGGCGGGTCGGCCGGGTGTGCTGCACGGCAATCGCACCTACGTGCTGTGCGACGACAACGGCCAGATCACCGAGACGCATTCGATTTCCGCCGGCCTGGACTATCCCGGCGTCGGTCCGGAACACGCCTGGCTCAAGGACGCCGGCCGGGCGAGCTACGTCGGCATCACCGACGAGGAAGCGCTCGCCGCGTTCCACGAACTGGCGCGCACCGAAGGCATCCTTGCGGCGCTCGAATCAAGCCACGCGGTGGCACAGGGCATCAAGCTCGCGCGCGACATGACGAAGGATAAAATGGTACTTGTGAACTTGTCCGGGCGCGGCGACAAGGACGTGCACACGATCGCGGCGAAAGAAGGCCTCACGCTGTGAACCGCATCGACCAGCGTTTCGCCGAACTCAAGGCTTCCGGCCGTCGCGGCCTGATCCCGTTCGTCACCGCCGGCGATCCGCTGCCCGAAGGCATGGTGCCGCTGTTGCACGCACTGGTCGAAGCGGGTGCCGACGTGCTCGAACTCGGCGTGCCGTTTTCGGATCCGATGGCCGACGGTCCGGTGATCCAGCACGCGAGCGAACGCGCGCTCGTGCGCGGTGTCGGATTGCGCGAGGTGTTCGGCTGGGTGGCGCAGTTCCGCCAGACCGACGCAAACACGCCCATCGTGCTGATGGGATATTTGAACCCGGTCGAAATCTACGGCTACGAGCGCTTCGCGCGCGACGCCGCCGCGGCAGGAGTCGACGGCGTGTTGCTGGTGGACTGCCCGTTGGAGGAATCCGCCACAATCCAGGCCTTGCAGTCCGCGGATCTGCACCGCATCTTCCTGGCGGCGCCGACCACGGCGGATGCACGGCTGGCGCAGATCGGCGAACGCGCACAAGGTTTTCTGTACTATGTGTCGTTTGCCGGCATCACCGGCGCGGATCGGCTCAGTCTCGATGCCGTGCGCGCCAAGGTGGCGGCGTTGCGGGCGCGCACGCGTGCGCCGCTGGCGGTCGGCTTCGGCGTGCGCGACGGTCAGACCGCCGCGGCAATCGCCGAATTCGCCGATGCAGTAGTGATCGGCAGCGCGCTGGTCGAGCGCCTCGCCGGCGCGAGCTCGGTAGCAGCGGCGTGTACGGCGGCGCGCGATTTCCTCGCGCCGATCCGCTCGGCGCTGGACGCCGCGGCGAGCGCGCGTGCAGCGTGAGCCGGACAAACCGGTCGACGCGCCCGCGGCGGAAGCCGCCGGCGATACGGCGGCGACGCCGGAATCTGGAGATGCAGACGAGATGAGCTGGTTGCAGAAATTGATGCCTTCGCGAATTCGCACGCAGGGCACCACGTCCAAGGGCAAGGTGCCGGAAGGTCTGTGGGAAAAGTGCGAGGGTTGCGGCGCGGTGCTGTATCGCCCGGAACTGGAGCGCAATCTGGAAGTGTGCCCGAAATGCGGGCATCACCAGCCGATCAACGCGCGCAAGCGGCTGCAGGCGCTGTTCGACGAGGGCAGCACGCAGGAATTGTTCGCCACGCTCGAGCCGGTCGATGTGCTCAAGTTCCGCGATTCGAAGAAGTACAAGGACCGCATCGTCGCCGCGCAGAAGCAGACCGGCGAAAAGGATGCGCTGATCGCAATGATCGGCCAGCTCAAGGGCCGCGGCCTCGTGGCCTGCGCATTCGAGTTCTCGTTTATGGGCGGCTCGATGGGTTCGGTGGTCGGCGAAAAATTCACGCTCGCCGCGGAACGCGCACTGGACGAACGTTTCCCGCTTGTGTGTTTTGCCGCCACCGGCGGCGCGCGCATGCAGGAAGGATTGTTCTCGCTCATGCAGATGGCCAAGACGTCCGCGGCGCTGGCGCGCCTGCGCGGCGCCGGCATTCCGTACGTGTCGGTGCTGACGCATCCGACCACCGGCGGCGTATCGGCAAGCTTAGGGATGCTCGGCGACATCAACATCGGCGAGCCCAAGGCGCTGATCGGTTTCGCCGGTCCGCGCGTGATCGAGCAGACCGTGCGCGAAACGCTGCCGGAGGGATTCCAGCGCTCCGAGTTCCTGCTCGAACACGGCGCGATCGACCTGATCGTGGACCGCCGCGAGATGCGCGACAAGCTGGCGGCGCTGCTCGGACTGCTGACGAAGCAACCGCGGGCGGCGTGAGCGCCGCCTGATCCGGCTTCGCATGCGCACACTCGAGGAGTGGCTGGACTACCAGCAACGGATCCATCCGCGTAGCGTCGAACTCGGACTGGCACGGGTCGGCGAAGTCTGGCGCCGCCTCGGCGCGCCGCGGCCGGCGCCGGTCGTGATCACGGTCGGCGGCACCAACGGCAAGGGATCGACTGTCGCGTTCCTCGAGGCGATGCTGGATGCCGCCGGCAAGCGCGTCGGCGCCTACACTTCGCCGCACTTGCTGCGCTACAACGAGCGCGTGCGCGTGCTCGGCGCGGATGCGTCCGACGCAGCGCTGGTCGACGCGTTCGAGCGCATCGAACGGGCTCGCGGCGACATCGCGCTGACCTACTTCGAATTCGGCACGCTTGCCGCATTGTGGATTTTTGCGCATAGCGCGCTCGATGTCGCGCTGCTCGAGGTCGGCCTCGGCGGCCGCCTCGATGCGGTCAACATCGTCGATGCCGATGCGGCGATCGTGACCACCGTGGACCTCGATCACCAGGACTGGCTCGGCAACGACCGCGATGCGATCGGGCAGGAGAAAGCCGGTATCTTCCGCCACGGCCGCCCAGCCGTGATCGGCTCGCGCGACGCGCCGCGCGGCCTGCTCGACGCAGCGGCGCGCATCGGCGCGCAACTGTTGCGCGCGGGCGCGGCATGGCGCATCGAGCCGGGCGCGACCGGCTGGCGCTGGCGCGGCGAAGACGCGGAACTCGACCTGCCGTTGCCGCAACTGAGCGCGCCATGCCAGCTCGACAATGCCGCCGCCGGCATTGCTGCATTGTATACTCTGCGCGAGCGCTTGGGCTGGCAGCCGCGTGCGATCGCGCGCGGCGTCGGAGCGGCGCGCGTGACGGCGCGGCTGCAGCGCTTCGCGCGCGCCGGTGCCGCCGAGCTGGTGATCGATGTCGGCCACAATCCGCAGGCGGCCGGCGTGCTGGCGCTGTGGCTCACGCGACAAGCCGCGACGCGCAATTTCGCCGTATTCGGCGCGCTGGCGGACAAGGACGTGGCCGGAATCGTCGCGCCGCTGCTGCCGCACGTGGCGCAGTGGCAGCTGGCGTCGCTCGATGCCGAGACTCCGCGCGGCCTGAGCGCCGCGGCGTTGCATGCGCAGCTGGCGCCCGACATCGCCGTCGGCGAGCACGCCGACGTCGCCGCTGCGCTCGATGCCGCGGCGCAGGCAGCGCAAGACGGCGACCGGCTTTTCGCCTTTGGTTCATTTTTCGTTGCCGCCGCGGCGCTGCGCTGGGCGGCGCAACGCGGTTACGTCGAGGCAATGCGCTGACACCACGCGTATAATCGGCGCCGTTCCGGAGGATGCCGATGGATTCCGCCTTGAAACAACGCCTGCTCGGTGCCGCGGTGCTGATCGCCCTGGCGATCATCTTCGTGCCGATGATGTTGAGCAACGCACCGCAGAAGCAGACCAGCACGACGGAAGACCTCGCCATTCCGCCGGTGCCGGAGCGCAAGTTCGAAACGCGCAAGCTGCCGGTGGAGACGCCGTCCGCGGCCACGCCCGTGCCGTCCGCGGCGGGCGCCGATCCGAACAAGATCGTCACGGTCGACACGCACAGCGCGCCGCGCGCGGACGCCCGTCCGGAAGACAACACTGCCGCCGCGGCGCCGCATGCCGAAGCGAAGCCGGCGCCAGCCGAGACCAAGGCGGCCGCGCCGGAAAGCAAGCCGTCCGCGCCGGAAACGAAGCCCACGGCGGCGCCAGCCGCGATGCCGTCGGCAGCGTCCGGGCGTTTTGCGGTGAATCTCGGTGTCTACGCCGACCAGGCGCACGCCGATGCGCTGGTCGCCAAGGTCAAGGCGCTCGGACAAAGCGCCTATAGCGAGCCGACCGAATACCAGGGCAAGCAGGCGTTGCGCGTGCGTGTCGGTCCGTTCGCCGACCGTGCCGCGGCCGAGACTGCACGCCTGAAGATCAAGCAGGCCGAACCGAAGGTGCCGAGCAGCGTGGTCGAATCGAGCGAGCAGCCGAAGACCGATGCGCCGCCGGGCGCCGTCGCGCCGGCGCGCGCCGGCGGCTGGGCCGTGCAGGTTGGCGCGTTCAAATCGGAAGCCGAGGCGAACAAGCTGCGCGACCGGCTGCGCGGCGGCGGTTTCGCCGCGTTCACCGATCGCAACGGTGCCGGCGACACGATGCTCTGGCGCGTGCGCGCCGGTCCGTACGCCGAACGCGGCGGCGCGGATTCCGCGCGCGCGACGCTCAAGCAGAAGTTCCAGCTCGACGGCAATATCGTGACGCAGCCATGAAGGCAGAGAATCGGCAATGAACTTCGCCGACTACGCCATCATCGCCGCACTGCTGCTGTCCGTGCTGATTGGACTGTGGCGCGGCTTCATCGGCGAAGTGCTGGCGCTGGCCTGCTGGGTGGTGGCGTTCTGGGTGGCGTGGCAGTTCGGCGATGCGCTCGCGGCGAAGTTCACCGCGATCACGTTGCCGTCGGCACGCTTGCTGCTCGGCTATGCGTTGTGCTTTTTCGCGGTGCTGATCGCCGGCGCGCTGCTCAGTTTCGTGATGCGCAAGCTGGTCGCCGGCAGCGGCCTGTCCGGCAGCGATCGCATGCTCGGCATGGTGTTCGGTCTGATCCGCGGCCTGGCGCTGGTGACGTTGACCGTGCTGATCCTCGGCTTCACGCCGCTGCCGCGCGATCCGTGGTGGAAGCAATCGCAGCTGCTGCCCGGTTTCCAGCGCAGCGCCGAGTGGCTGTCCGCGCGGCTGCCGCCGGAAGTGACCAAGTACCTTGATTTGCGCGGCCTGCTGCCGCAGATACCGGCCGGGCCCGAGCCGCAGCAACCCAAACCCGAGCAGCCCGGCGGCAAGACCGCCACGGCGGCATCCACCACGTAACTCCACCGGCGAGCGAAAACCTTATGTGCGGAATCATCGGCATCGTCGGCAAATCCGAAGTCGCGGCATCGCTGTACGATGCGCTCACCGTGCTGCAGCACCGCGGCCAGGACGCGGCCGGCATCGCCACCGTGGATGGCGAACGCCTGCGTCTGCACAAGGGCGCGGGTCTGGTGCGCGACGTGTTCCAGCCGGACAACATGCTCAAGCTGCGCGGTTCGATCGGCATCGGCCACTGCCGCTATCCGACCGCCGGTTCGGAAAGCCTCGCCGAAGCACAACCGTTCTACGTCAACTCGCCGTACGGCATCGCGCTCGCGCACAACGGCAACCTGGTCAACACCGACAAGCTGCGCCGCGAGATGTACGAGGACGATCGCCGCCACATCAATACCGATTCGGACTCCGAGATCCTGCTCAACATCTTCGCGCACGAGTTGCAGATCCAGGAGCGGCATGCGCTGACCCCGGATCACATCTTCAAGGCGGTGGCCGGCGTGCACGCGCGCGCGCTCGGCGGCTACGCGATCGTCGCGCTGCTGCTCGGCTACGGTATCGTCGCGTTCCGCGATCCGCACGGCATTCGTCCGCTGGTGCTGGGCGAACGCGACACCGAGGGCGGCAAGCAATACGCGGTGGCGTCCGAATCGGTCGCGCTCGACATCCTCGGCTTCCGCCGCCTGCGCGATGTCGAGCCGGGCGAGGCCGTGCTGCTCGGCATCGACGGCAAGATGTACAGCCGCCACTGCGCAGAAGGCGGCACGCATGCACCGTGTATTTTTGAATATGTATACCTGGCCCGGCCCGATTCCATGATCGAGGACGTGTCGGTGTACAAGGCGCGGCTGCGCATGGGCGAGCGCCTGGCGGCGAAAATCGCGCGCGTGTTCCCCGAGCACGACATCGACGCGGTCATTCCGATCCCGGACACCGCGCGCACCGCGGCCAGCTCGCTCGCCGCGCAACTCGGCCTGCCGATGCGCGAGGGCTTCGTCAAGAACCGCTACATCGGCCGCACGTTCATCATGCCGGGGCAGAGCGAGCGCGCGAAATCGGTGCGGCGCAAGCTCAACGCGATCGAACTCGAATTCCGCAACAAGGTCGTGCTGCTGGTCGACGACTCGATCGTGCGCGGCACCACGTCCAAGCAGATCATCCAGATGGCGCGCGACGCCGGCGCGAAAAAGGTGTATTTCGCCTCGGCCGCGCCGCCGGTGCGCTTCCCGAACGTGTATGGCATCGACATGCCGGCGGCGACCGAGCTGGTCGCGCACGATCGCACCGAAGGCGAGGTGCAACAGCTGATCGGCGCCGACTGGCTGGTCTACCAGGATCTTTCCGACCTGATCGCGGCCGTGGCGGAGGGCAACGAGAAGCTCTCGCAGTTCGACACGTCGTGCTTTTCCGGCGAGTACGTCACCGGCGTGGAACCGACCTATCTGAGCGAACTCGAATTCGCGCGCTCCGACGCCGCCAAGCTGCAACGGCGCCAGGCGTCGTAGGCGCGACCGCGGCGCCGCAAGCGGCGGCGTGACGGCAGTCGCGCCGATCGCGCGTCGCATCTGGCAGAATACGCGCGATCGAACGAGAGGCGGCGGGAGTCGAGAGTGAGCCAGGGACAACCGGCGCAGATGGATGCGGCAGGGCTGCACGCGCGCGCGCGGGAGTGCCTGCAGCGGTGCGAACCGGCGGACAAGGTCGCCGCCACGGCACGGCTGGCGCAGGATTTCGCCGCTGGCCTGCTGCACGCGGATGCGACGACGCCGCTCGACCCGATCGGAACTCCGGGACGACCCGCCAGACCACGACTGGTCGCGCCGCGCGATTTGCCGCAGCGCGGACTCGGCAGTGCCGCCGGCCGCATCGGCCTGATCCACGCCGTCGCGCACATCGAATTCAATGCGATCAATCTGGCACTGGACGCGGTGTATCGCTTCCGCGGCATGCCGCTCGACTACTACCGCGACTGGATCGCCGTTGCAGCGGATGAGGCGCGGCACTTTTCGCTGCTCAGCGGGCGCCTGGCCGAACTCGGTGCCGCGTACGGCGATCTGGACGCGCACGACGGTTTGTGGGAAATGGCGGTAAAGACGTCCGCATCGTGCCTGCAGCGCATGGCGCTTGTGCCGCGCGTGATGGAAGCGCGCGGCCTGGACGTCACGCCCGGCATGATCGCGCGTGTGCGCGCCGTCGGCGATTCGGCCACGGCGGCGATACTCGAGCTGATCCTGCAGGAGGAAGTCGCGCATGTGGCGGCCGGATCGCGCTGGTTCGCGTGGTGCTGCGCGCGCGACGGGCGCGATCCGGACGCGACCTTCGCCGAACTGATCGAACTGCACGCGCGCGGCGCGCTGCGCGGGCCGTTCAACCTCGCTGCGCGGCGCGCGGCCGGATTCAGCGAGCAGGAACTCAAGCGGCTGGAGGCCGCGGCATGATCCGTCGCGTCGGTTGCGGGCTCGCCATCGTCGCGATCTGGCTGCTGGTTTTCGGCACTGCCGCACATCTGCGCTGGAACGCGCCGTTGCTGCCGCAGCAGCGGCTGGGACTCGACGCAAACGCGTTTCGCGTGGTGATGGGCGCCGGCTCGCAGGATGGCACCTCTCTGCGCGTCGGCCGGGTCGGCGAGGACGGCAGTGCACTGCAGATGATGCCGGTGGCGCAGCTGCGTGCGGAAGACTACGCCGTACTGCGTTACCGCTTCGATGGTTTTCCGCGCACGCTGGAACTGTCGTTCGTGTTCCGCCGCGCCGGCGAGGACGACGTGCAGACGGCGACCGTGCCGTGGCCGGGCGACGGCTGGCACAGCATCGACCTGAACGAGGTGCCGGGCTGGCACGGCGAAATCACGGAACTCGGATTTGCCGAATACGCCACGCCGCAGATCGCGCCGGAAAGCAACGCGTTTCGGCCGTTCCGCTTCGACCGCACCGAGTTGTGGTCGGCGTCGTGGCGCGGCAGTTTTGGCGCATTGTATACGTCGTGGTTCGGCTGTACGCCGTGGGCGCTGATGTCGATCAGCGCGCTCGGCCCGCAGCGCGAAGTGGCGCAGCCCGCGCCGCTGCTGCCGTTCGCGCTGGCTGCAACGGTGTCGAGCCTGCTTGCTGCGGGGCTGCTGCTGCGCTGGCCGCGCCGGCTGCTGCTGCAGCGACTTTGCATGGCCTGCGCCGCGCTCTGGATCTTTCTCGACTTGGTCTGGCTCGGCGATTTCCGCGCCAAGCATCAGCTGACCGAAGCGGTGTATGCCGGCAAGGGCTGGAGCGAACGCGCCGCACTGGTACCGGATCAGGATATCCGGCTGGCGGCCGAACAGTTGCGCAGTTATTTCTCCACGCAGCCGGGCCACCAGATCCTGGTGATTGCCGACTCGAAGTACACGTTTCTGCGCCTGATCTATCAGATGTTGCCGCTGAATGCGGCGCCGCTGGATCAGGCGCTCGGCTTGCGCTGGCCGCGGCGCGATACGCGCATCGTGTTGTACCAGAGCACGCAATGGCACTATGACGATGCGCGCGGCGCGCTGATTGGCGCCGGGCGCGCGCTTGCGGTCGAACCGGTGTTCGAGGCCGGCGACGTGCACGTGTACAAGTTTCGGGGCGCGCCATGAGCGCGGCGTTCGTGCTGGCGTGGATATTGCCGCTGGTCTGCGGCATGGCGGTATACGCCGCGATCGATCCGCGTAGCGCGCCAGGGCGGCGCGCCGCAGTGTTTGGATACGGCCTCGTGCTCGGCCTGTTGCTCACGGCGGCGGCGACCGCGCTATGCGCACGCGCCGACACCACCCACGCCGTGCGGCATACCGCGCCGTGCCTGTTGCTGCTGGCGCTGTTGGCCGGCGCGACGACGTGGTGGCGCACGCGCCGTGCGGTGCGAGCGCCGCTGGCGGCGCCGCCAGCCCGCGTGGAAAAGTGGAAAATTGTACTCGGCGCCGCGGCGTTGCTCAGCTTGGCTTGGCGCAGCTGGCTGGCATTGCGCGAGATCCTGCTGCGCCCGACCTACCCTTGGGACGCCTGGGATGCGTGGGCCGTGAAATCCAAGACCTGGTTCCTGCTCGGCCATTACGCTCCATTCGTCAGCACGCGCGACTGGCTCGGCCAGCATCCACCGGATGCGTACACCGGGCCTGCATGGAGCTACCCGTCCGCGCTGGCCTGGATGCAGGTGTGGTTCGCCAGCGGCGTCGGCGACTGGATCGAACCGTTGGTCAACCTGCCATGGTTCGCGCTTTGGCTCGGGCTGCTGGCCGCGCATTATGGCCAATGGCGCGCGCTCGGATTGTCGCGGCTGCAGGCGCTGGCGTTCGTCTACGTGCTCGGCTCGTTGCCGCTGCTGGCGGTGCATGTCGCGCTGGCCGGCTATGCCGACTTGTGGATCGCGGCGCTGCTCGGCCTGGCGATCCTGTCGTGGCTGCGTTGGCTGGGCGAACGCAATCGCAATCAACTCGTGCTGGCACTTGCGTGCGCCGCCGCGTTGCCGCTTCTCAAGCTCGAGGGGACCGTTTGGCTGCTGCTGTTCGGCGCGACAGTCGGCTACGGCGCATTGCCGCGTCAGCGGCGCAAGCAGGTGGCCGCAGTGCTCGTACTGCTGTTGCTGATCATGGCAGTCGTCGGCAAATTGCTGCTGCCGCTGTACGGTCTGGGCTGGGTCAACGTCGGCACGGAGTCGATCGACGTGCCGGTGCTCGGGCGCCTGCCGATCGGCTGGCATCCGGGTGCGCTCGGCGGATTGACCTTGAGTCTGTTCGCGCAATCCAACTGGCATTTGCTGTGGTGGCTGACGCCGTTGGTGGTTGCATGGCGTTGGCGTGAGTTGCGCGCGCGCGAAGCGACGCGGCTGCTGGGACTGTTCCTGCTGCTCGGATTGTCGTGGCTTGCGTTCTTGTTTCTCGGCACGGACGCGGCAAGCTGGGCGGAGAGTTTCACCGCGGTCAATCGCCTGGTGATGCACCTGGTGCCGGCGACGGTCAGCCTGTGCGCGCTGTTGTGTTGTGCGCCGCGCCGAGCACGTCGCGGTAGAGCATCAGCGTACGCTGTGCAGCCCGCTGCAGCGTGAATTCGTCGCGCCAGCGCTGTGCACCGGCTTCGCCCATGCGCCGCCGCAGCGCGCGGTCACCGGCCAAGCGGCCCAACGCCGCGGCCAGCGCCGTGGCGTCGCCCGGCGGAGCGAGCACGCCGGTTTCACCGTCGCGCACGACGTAACCGATGCCGGAGCCGCGAATGTCGCTGGCGATCACCGGCAATCCGGCGCGCATCGCCTCGAGCAGCACCAGACCAAACGCCTCGCTGCGATCGATCGAAGGCAAGCACAGCACATCCGCTTGCGTATACAAGGCGGCCAGCGTGCGGTCGTCGACATGGCCGGCGAAGTGCACGCGCGAATCGACGCCGATCGCGCGCGCGCGATCGATCAGTTGCGCCTTGCCTTCGCCCTCGCCGACCAGCAGCAGCGCCGCTTGCGGCTCGAGCGCGAGCGCATCGAGCAGCACGTCGAAGCCCTTGTAGTAGCTCAGGCGTCCGACCGCGAGCACGCGCAGCGCAGTGTCGGCCCAGTGCGCCGGAATCGCGCGATCCGGCGCCGCTGGCGGCTCGCCGAGACCGAGCGGGATCACGCGCACCTTGTCGCGCCACGGCGCCAGCGCCGCGCTGGCGTTGAGGTATGGCGCAGATGTGGCGATCACTGCGCGCGCGCGCCGCAACAGCGCTTGTTCCCACGGCCGATACAGGCGATAGCCCACGCGTAAACCGGGGTGCCGCGCGTCGGCGGCCACGTCCGCGTGCCAGTGCACGACCCACGGCAGGCGCCGCGCGGAACCGAGCAGCAGTGCCGAGAACGCCGACGTGTTGGGTACGTGCAGGTGCAGCAGGTCGGGGCGAAAGCGCCGGATCAGCTGTTGCAGCCGCCACGGAAATCCGGGGCTCAGCGGTACGTACAGCAACTGCCGGTAGCAAGCCACGAGCGTCACGTCGATCTCGTCGCTGCGGAACGTACGGCCACGATGCGTGCCCGGTTCGGCATGCGCGAGCACGGCGGTGGCCACACCCTGAGCGGCCAGCGCGGTGCCGAGATCGCAGACCGTGCGTTCGATCCCGCCGGGATGCGGCGGAAAAAATTTTCCGACGTGGATCACGCGCATGGCTGCGCGTCGCTCAACGCCTTCCGGCGATTCGCGGCAGGTCCGCCGGTTTCGGCGCCTTCGGTTCGTCGTCGGCGTGATTGGCGCGGCGCAGTTCGACGATCTCGTGTTCGAGTATCGCCAGCTTCTGCGCCAGCCGGCGCAGCTGCCGTTCGCGGCGTGAGCGATCGATGTCCATCTTGAGCATGCGGATCAGAATCATGCCGATGCCGATGATGATCGGCAGGATCGGCGCGTAGTTGATCGCAGTGAGCCGGCCGAGCCAGTCGATCACCGGCGGAAACACGCCGAGTACGAGGATCGCGCCGGCCACGGCCAGCCACCACAAGGCGTAGCTGCCGTGCAGGTGATCGCGCCGCACCAGATACAGGATCGCGCCGGCGAGCAGCACGGAAATCAGGCCCGAGGTGATCTGCGCGGTCACGTCGCGGCTCCGGCGCGCGCGGCGCGCTGGCGCCGACCCGTGCCGATCTGTGCGAAGCACAACACGGTGGTGTGCAGCATATAGCGCGCAACCATCAGCCACGACGAAAACACGCGTGATCCGCCTTGCCGGCGCGGCGACATCACGGTCGGCAATTCCTGCAGGGTGAGTCCGTTCTTGCGCAGCAGCATCAGTACTCCGAGATCCTGGTAGTCGAGCAGGCTCGCGTGACGCGAGGCAAGCGTGCGTACCGCGCGCCGATCATAGACGCGCAGGCCCGACGTGAAATCCTGCACGCCGATCCCGGTGAGCAGGTGAAAGTAGCGCCACGCCAGACGCTTTGCCGCGCTCAGGCGCTCGGCGTAGGTGCCGATAACGACGTTGGCGCCGCTGCGCCGTTGCTCGGCAAGCAGCGCCGGCAATTCGTGCGGATGGTGTTGCCCGTCGGCGTCCAGTGTCAGCACCATCGCATAACGCCGGCGCCGTGCATAGCGCATGCCGGTCTGGGCGGCGCCCCAAGCGCCAAGCCGGCACGGCAGTTCGATCACCTGCGCCCCGGCCGACCGCGCCAGCTCCGCCGTGGCGTCATCGCTGGCGTCGCTGACGACCAGCACGTCGGCGCCGGTCGCGGCAATGACACCGCGAACGACGTCGGCGACGGTAGCAGCCTCGTTGCGGGCCGGGATCACCGCCAGCAGGCGGAAGGGCGACTTAGCGGTCACGAAATGTCACCAGAAACAAGACCGTGCATTGTCCCGGCCAGGCGAAAGAACTGTCAACGTCGAATGACATGCCGGGCGGGCGAAACCGCGGGTGTCCGGATTTCGTGGCTTGCTCCGTTATTGTGGATAAGTGCCCATCCGGGCATGCAGTTCGGATCCTGGCCGCCAAGTTTGTGGAATTCGTCACAAGCAGCCAATAAGGTATTGACGCTGTTTGACGAACTACCTAGACTCGGCGCGTTCGGGTGGCTATGTTTGTACGCAGGGGACGGGGCAGGCGCTCCACCCGGCTCAAATTGGGAGAAACATATGAAATCGTTCACGATGAAGGCGCTTGCTGTTGCGGTGCTCGGTTTGGCCGGTGCGAGTGCGATGGCTGCATGCCCGACCATCACGGGTGGCAACGCGACGCCGGGCGGCGGCGGTGCGTGGACCAGCCAGTCGGCTTCCGCCGACACGACCTTTACCAATGCACCGACCGGTCTGAACGGCACGAGCTGCGCTCTGTCGATCTCGGTCAACGCTGGCGCGTTGTCGAACACGCGCGGATTTGTTTCGGATACGCATGGTCCGAGCGACATCGGTTCGCGCTACCGCGCGCGCTTCTATTTCGATATCTCCGCGCTGAACCTGCCGCTGGCCAACAACCAGGCGGAAATCTTCAACGCGTTCGCGAATACGGCTCCCGGCGCCGCGCCGACCGACATGATCCAGATGTTCCTGATCGGCGGCACCAAGTCGCTGCGCTTCCTGGTCGCCGATTCGAGCCAGGGCAGCTTCTACAAGACCATCACTGCGGCACTGCCGGCAAGCGCCAACGGTCACTACTACGTCGAGTTCGATCTGAACCAGGGCGCCCCGGGCTCGTTCCGCTACTGGATCACCCCGGAAGGCACTGCTTCGGCGGACGGCACGCCGACCGGCACCTACGCACCGACCAATAATGGCTGGAGCGGTGTGATGCAGGCGAATCTGGGCCGCTATTCCACGACAGTGAACTTCCGCACCAACAATGTGGGCGCCCCGTTTATCGTGGATGAATTCGATTCTCGTCGTCAGACCTTCATTGGTCAGTAAGTAATTAAGTTCGAAAAACACCAACTTCCTAGGAGTGACTATGAAATTGAAAGCCATCAGTTCCGCTCTATTGCTCGCAGGGGTCACCTTCGGGTTCGTTGGCTCCGCGTTCGCGCAGTCGTGTGCGGCAGGTCCGTTCCAGGGGTCTATCCCGACGGGCGCTCCGCCCGCCGGTGTTTCTGGCAACAACTGCAACAACAACACGAACTTCACCAAGATCTGCTCGAACTCGGAAACGCTGGGTGGCGGCGGCATGGACATCTACCAGATGGCCGTGGGCGCCAGCAACAATTTCACGATCTCCATCCAGTCGGCAGCGTTCACGCCGGAACTGGGCTTTATCGCGACCAACTGCTCGTCGAACACGGCGTGCATCGTTGACGCCACGATCGCAGCGCCGGGTACCGTAACGAGCCCGACGCAGACCGGTCTGGCTGCCGGTACGTACTTCATCTTCGTCGCCAACGTGGCGGACGGTAATTGTGGTGCGTACAACCTGTCGTTCACCGGCACCACGCCGGTGAAGCTGCAGAATTTCTCCGTGCAGTAATTCGCGATTGTCTGATCAAGAAACCCACCCGCAAGGGTGGGTTTTTTTTTAGGTGACTCCAGCCATGTTCGCATTGCCGTTCCTGATTCTCGCTGCGTCGATGAACGCGGCAGCGCCCTCGAAACTGATCGTGGAAAATTGCGACGCCGGGGAGGTCTATGCGTTCAACCCCGCCGAGTGCCAGATCGCCCTGATCAACGAGGGTGACAAACCGATCCGGATTTCGTCGATCCAGGCGGAGAAACCCGGCGATGCGATCGACAAGGACAACGTGATCGTCGCGCCACACGCGCGCGTCTACCTGCGCGCGCGAATCAACGCCGGCAATGGCAGCGGCGGAAACCAGCACGTGTTTCGATTCCACAGCGACGAACCGGGCAATGAAACCCGCTCGATGAGCGCGTTTGCGTTCGTGCTCAGCGCGCTGGAGCAGAACCGGCCGACACTGGATTTCGGCGTGGCCGATCTTGCCGGGGAGCTCGCCGAGAAATCGCTGGAAGTGCGCAGCCACGACGTGGCGGATTTTCGCATCGCCGCGGTCATCGAAAAGCCGGACTGGCTCGACGTGACGATCCAACCCGAAGGCAAAGGCATCACTGGCCGTATTCGAAAAGACGCGGCTTGGGGCATCCATGCCGATTACATCAAGCTGCGCACCAGCAGCGCGCGCCAGCCGCAAGTGTGGGTCACCGCCAAGGCCGACGTACACGGTGATGTGACGCCGGCGTCGAACCCGTTCGAACTGGGCTTGCTGCGCCTGGGCGGCAAGCACGAATTCAAGATTCCCTTGAACGCCCGCTCGGGAAAGGATTTCCGGGTAGGCAAGATCGAAGTGAAGGATGTCGCCGCGACGACTCGCCTGCTGCCGTGCGAGCCGGCAAAAAGCGGTTGCCAGATCGTCGAGTTGACCGTTGCCGAGGCGCAGCCGGCGGGAACGATTCAGGCGCACGCCTGGATCGATCTTCCGGATTTTCATCAGAAGCTGCACGTTGCGTTGTTCGGACTGCTGGTGTCGAAAGATGTGCAGATCAAGACGCTCGATCCGGAAAAACTGCAGAGTGACGCATCGAGCAGCGGAGCGAAAGCGACGCAGGATGCCGCTGCGGTGCAGGACTTGGGCAAGTCGGTGAGCAAGGCGATCGCCAGCGCCAATCGGCCGCCGCCGCCGGGCAACGGACCTATGCTGCAGTGGACGATCGCGAACGGCCTGGCCATTCATGGCTTCCAGATCTTTCGCGGCGACAGCGAAGAGGGTCCATTCGTGCTGCTCAACGAACATACCGTGCCGTCGACTGCGGTCACGCAGGACAGCGAGAACTACCAATATCGAGACAACACCGCCGTGTCGGGCAAGACCTACTGGTACTACATTGGCATCGTCTACAACGATGGCAGCAGGCAACAGCTGACAGGTCCGCAGAAGGTCGTGGCAAAGTAGACTGCGGTCGCTCGATGCTGAGCAGCGCTCAGACGGACAGGACGCTGCTCTGTTCGTACCAGTCGCCGAGCACCACGCGCTCGGCGACGGTGCCACCCAGCTCGAAGCGATGCGTCGCCGGACGATGCGTGTGGCCGTGGATCAGCCGGCGCACGCCGTGCTCGCGCAGCACAGACTCGACCGCGGTTTGATTCACATCCATGATTTCGGCGGCTTTCATCGCGGTCTGCTTGCGGCTTTCGCCGCGAGCCTGCGCCGCGAACGCGCGACGCTCGGCGAGCGGCTTGGCGAGAAACTGACGCTGCCATTCAGGATTGCGCACCAAGGCGCGGAATTTCTGATATTCGACGTCGTCGGTACACAGCGTGTCGCCGTGCATCAGCAGCGTGCGTTCGCCGCCGAGCTCGATGATGCATGGATCGTGCAGTAGCGTCATGCCGGCGCGCTCGGCGTAATCCTTGCCGAGCAGGAAATCGCGGTTGCCGTGCATGAAATGCACCGGCACGCCGCTGTCGCGCAACTCGCGCGTCGCGCCGGCGACTTGCGCCGCCAGCGCGCTGTCGTCGTCGTCGCCGATCCAGCTCTCGAACAGATCGCCGAGAATGTACAACGCCGACGCCGTGCGCGCTTCCGTGGCCAGGAAGCGCGTATACAAATCCACAATATGCGGGCGTTGCGCGTCGAGGTGCAGATCCGAGATGAACAGCGTGGGCACGCGTGCTTCGCCGTTACGGCAGCACGCTTGCCTTTTCGATCAGCACCGTCGTTTTCGGCACGTCGGCCTGGAACGGGCCCTGCGCGCCGGTCTCGATCTGCTTGATCTTGTCGACCGTGTCCATGCCGTCGACGACCTTGCCGAACACGCAGTAGCCCCACGAGGTCACGCCGTTGGCATCGGCGACGTAGTCCAGGCGCTTGTTGTCGACCACGTTGATGAAGAACTCCGCCGCGGCCGAGTGCGGATCGCCGGTGCGCGCCATGGCGAGCGTGCCGCGCAGGTTCGACAGGCCGTTGTTCGCCTCGTTGTGGATCGGCGCGCGCGTGCGCTTGCGCTGCAGATCGCGCGTCCAGCCGCCGCCCTGGATCATGAAGTTCGGGATCACGCGGTGGAACAGCGTGCCGTCGTAGAAGCCTTCCTTGACGTATTGCAGGAAGTTGTCGACGGTCTTCGGCGCCTTGTCCGCATACAGCTCCAGCGTGATGTCGCCCTGGCTGGTGTGCAGCAGCACCTTCGGGTTCGGTACGGCTGGTGCGGCGTCGGCGGCCGGTTTCGGCGCAGGCTTGGCTGGCTGGGCAAGGGCAAACGAGACCGGGACGAGCAGGGCGAAGATGCAGAGCAGGCGCTTGAGCATGGTGAATCCTCCGAATGGGTTGCGCGCAATGATACGCACAGCCCGCGCGGCCGTCACGCCACCGCCATGCGCTCGCTCTCACGCACCTGCAGCTTGATATCGAACTGCTTGAGGTAATCGCGTTCCTGCTCCAGGTCGGCGCGCGTGAGCGGATGCGCATCGAGCCATGGCCGCGGCAGTTTCAGTTGCAGCTGGCGGTCGTCGGCCTGCAGGTCCATGCGCGGCGACGGATCGGCGGAGCGACCGCGCTGCAGCAGTACCGCCAAGCGCAGCAGCGCCGTGATGCGCGCGGTGGTGCGGCGCAGACGTTCTGGCAACGCGCGCAGCGCGGCTTCGTCGGGCTTGCGCCGATGGCAGCGCAGGATCGCGGCGAGAACCTGCTGCTCGTGCCGCGCGAACCCGGCCAGGTCCGAATTCTCGACGATATAGGCGCCGTGCAGATGATGCTGGCTGTGCGCGATGGCCAGGCCGATCTCGTGGATGCGCGCCGCCCAGGTCAGCCAGTCGCGTTCCGACGCGCCGAGCTGCCAATCGCGTTCGACCTGATCGAACAGCGCCAGCGCGGTCGCTTCCACGCGCGCCGCATGCGCCTTGTCCACGGCATAGCGCTGCGCGAGCGCCGCGATGCTCGCGGTGCGCGGATCGCGATGCTCGGCGCGGCCGACCATGTCGTACAGCAGGCCTTCGCGCATCGCCGTCTCGCAGATGCGCATCTGGCTAAGACCGAGCGCGGCGAATGCCGCTTCCAGGATCGCCAGTCCGCCGGGCAACACGCTGACGCGTTCCTCGGCCAGCCCCGGCAGGCGCAGGCGTTCGATACTGCCGCAATCGAGCATCGCGTCGCGCATCTTGTCGAGCGCGTCACGCGTGATGCCGGTGTCGCACCAGCCGGCGGCCTGCAGCACGCTGCCGATTGCCTTGATCGTGCCGGACGAACCGATCGTTTCGCCCCAGCCTTGCGCACGGTAGTCCACCGCGAACTGCTGCAGCTCCACCGCGATTTCCGTCTGCGCCTGCTTCCAGCGCTTCTGGCTCAACTTGCCGTCGCCGAAGAAGCGCAGCGTGCTCGCGACGCAACCCATCTGCAGGCTTTCCTTTTCCAGCGCCTCGAAGCCCTGGCCGATGATGAATTCGGTACTGCCGCCGCCGATGTCGATCACCAGGCGTTGCTGCGGCGAATCCGGAATGCCGTGCGCCACGCCGAGATAGATCAGGCGCGCCTCTTCGCGGCCGGAGACGACTTCGATCGGATGTCCGAGCGCCTGTTCGGCCGGACCGAGAAAACTCGCTGGATGGCTCAGGCGCCGCACCGTGTTCGTCGCCACTGCGCGCACGCGTTGCTGCGGCAGGACGCGCAAGCGTTGACCGAAACGCGCCAGGCATTCCAGCGCCTTGTCGCGCCGTGTCGCTTCGAGCGTGCCGTCCGCGCGCAGGCCGGCCGCGAGGCGCACGCTGTCGCGCAGGCGATCGATCACGCGCAATTCGCCGTGTTCGTAGCGCGCCACGACCAGATGAAAACTGTTCGAGCCCAGGTCCGCCGCCGCCAGCAGCTCACCATCGCGAATCGGCGAGTTGGACGCATCGGGCACGGAAAGCTCCTGCGGCGTATCGGGCGGTGTGCCATTGTGGCACGAGCCGCATGTGTTCGTTAACGCATTCTGCCAAGGTCGAACGAGCGCACGCGCGTCAGCTGCAGAGCTTGCCGAGCAACGTCTGCTGCGCCGAGTGCGGCCGCGCGCCGTCGCGCGCGACCAGGCGTACGTAGTTGCCGTCCGGCTGCAGCGACCACGCCTGCATGTTGTCGGCCAGGTAGTTGTCGAGCGCTTCGTCGTACACACGTTGCGCCAGTTCCGCATCGAGGATCGGGAAGCACGTCTCGATCCGACGCAGCAGGTTGCGCTCCATCCAGTCGGCGCTGGAACAGAAGATCTCGGGATTGCCCGCGTTTGCAAACCAGTACACGCGGCTGTGCTCGAGGAAGCGGCCGACGATCGAGCGCACGCGGATGTTGTCGGAAATGCCCGGCACGCCCGGGCGCAGCGTGCACGCGCCGCGCACGATCAGATCGATCTGCACGCCGGCCATCGAGGCCTTGTACAACACCTCGATCACGCCGGACTCGTTGAGCGCGTTCATCTTGGCGATGATCCGCGCCGGCTTGCCGGTGCCGGCGTGCGAAATCTCGCGCTCGATCTTTTCCATCAGGCCGCGGTGCAGCGTGAACGGCGACTGCAGCAGGCGTTTGAGCTTGATTTCGGGGCCGAGGCCCGACAGCTGCTGGAACAGCTTGTGCGCGTCCTCGCCGATGTCGCGGTGCGCGGTCATCAGGCCGAAGTCGGTGTACAGGCGCGAGGTCACTTGATGGTAGTTGCCGGTCGAAAGGTGCACGTAGCGGCGCAGCTTGCCCTGCTCGCGCCGCACGATCAGCAGCATCTTCGCGTGCGTCTTGTAGCCGACCACGCCGTACACGACCTGTACGCCGGCCTCCTGCAGACGGTTGGCGAGCTGGATGTTGGCTTCCTCGTCGAAGCGTGCTCGCAGTTCGACCACCACGGTGACGTCCTTGCCCGCACGCGCGGCGTCGACCAGTGATGCGACCAGCGGCGAGTCGTTGCCGGTGCGATACAGCGTCTGCTTGATCGCCAGCACGTCCGGATCGAGGCTCGCCTGTTTGACCAGCTCGATCACCGCGCCGAACGATTCGAACGGATGGTGCAGCAGGATGTCGCGCTCGGCGATTGCCTCGAACAGGCTGCGCTCGGCGATCACCGCGGCGGCCAATCGCGGCGTGTATTTCGGGAACTTCAAATCGGGACGGTCGACCTGATCGTAGATTGCCGCGATGCGGTGCACGTTGACCGGGCCGGCGCTGCGGTACACCTCGGACTCGGTCAACTCGAAATTCTGCATCAGGTATTCGACCACCGGCTTCGGGCAGGTGTCGGCGATCTCAAGGCGCGCCGCGCGCGCGAAGCCGCGGCCGCGCAGTTCGTCGCGCAGCGCGAGCGCGAGATTCTCGACGTCTTCCTCGTCGACGAACAGCTCGCTGTTGCGCGTGACGCGGAATTGGTACGCGCCGGTGACGCGCATGCCCGGGAACAGTTCGTCGACGAATTCGTGCAGGATGCTGGACAGGAACACGAAGTCGTAGGGCTTTTCCGCCACCTCGTCCGGCAGGCGGATGATGCGTGGCAGCGAACGCGGTGCGCGCACCAGCGCCATGTTGCCCTCGCGCCCGAACGCATCGCGGCCCTCGAGCGAGACGGCGAAGTTCAAGCTCTTGTTGAGGATGCGTGGGAATGGGTGCGCCGGATCCAGGCCGAGCGGCGACAGCACCGGCAGAACTTCGTTCTGGAAATAGCCCTGCAGCCAGCGCCGCTGCTTCACCGTCCACTTGTCGCGCGCAATGAAGCGGATGCCTTCCCGCTCCAGTTCCGGCAACAGCGTTTCGTTCCAGAACAGATACTGCGCCGCGACCAGTTCGAGCACGCGATTGCGGATGCGCGTCAGCAGTTCGCCCGGCGACATGCCGTCCGGTCCGGCCTTGGCATCGCCGAACGCCACGTGGTGGCGCAGGATCGCGACCTGCACCTCGAAGAATTCATCGAGGTTGGAATTGGAGATGCACAGGAAGCGCAGGCGCTCGAGCAGCGGCACGCTGGCTTCCTGCGCCTGTGCCAGCACGCGGAAATTGAAGTTCAGCTGCGCCAGTTCGCGGTTCAGGTACAACTCCGGAGCGCGCAGGTCCGGCGCCGAGAGTTGCGTGGATTTCAGGTCGGGAGCCGCGTTCATTTGTGCATTATCGCCAAAAATCCAAATGTGCGCTTGGCCAGTGCGTTCACGCGTCCTCGACCATGCTCTGCGGCGCGAGCAGGCGTTCGCGGCCGAACACGCAGCAGAACGTGCTGCCGACGCTGACTTCGCTTTCGATCTCCAGGCGCGCGTCGTGCAGTTGCAACACGTGCTTGACGATCGACAGGCCGAGGCCCGTGCCGCCGGTTTCGCGCGAGCGGCTGGTGGACACGCGATAGAAGCGCTCGGTAATGCGTGGCAGATGCTCGGCCGGAATGCCGTAGCCGGTGTCGGCGACGGCGAAGCGCGCGGTTCCGTCCGCGCCGGCCTTCCACGAGATTTCGATGCGTCCGCCTTCCGGCGTGTAGCGCACGGCGTTCGAGATCAGGTTCGAGAACGCGCTGTGCAGGTAATCGGCCGAACCGCGCACGTCGGCTTCACTGTTGCGTACGAAGGAAATGCTGTGTCGGCCTTGCGACAGCGCCTCGGCTTCGCGCTTGAGGCCCGACAGCAGCGCGCGCATCGGCACGCGATCCTGAGCCGGCTGCTGCTGTGCTTCGAGCCGCGACAGCGTAAGCAGATCCTCCACGATCTGGGTCATGCGTCGCGACTGGCCGCGCAAATCGGCCAGTACCGGCGCCAGCTGCGGCGAGGCTTCCGGCTCGAGCATCTCCAGATAGCCGTGCAGCACGGTCAGCGGCGTGCGCAATTCGTGCGAAACATTGGCGACGAAATCGCGGCGTACTTGTTCCAGACGCGCCAGCGGCGTGACGTCGCGCACCACCAGCAGCATGTGCTCGTCGGAGTAGGGGATCAGGCGGAACGACAAGCGCAGATTTTCGCTATGCGGCGCTGGCACGTCGCGCAGCGGCTCCAGCGCCGGTTCCTGGCTGATCCATGATTTTGCCAGCGCCGGCAGAAAACCATCGATGTGGTTGCGCCGGTCGCGCGGCGCGATTAGACCGAGCAGTCGCGTGGCGGCTTCGTTGAACCACAGGATGCTGCGGCCCTTGGTCAGCACGACCACACCATCGGGCAGCGCCGCAGCGGCCTCGCGAAACGCGCGCAGCAGCGCGATCAGGCGGCGCTTGCGCGAGCGCTCAGCGTGCAGCTTGGTGTACACGTGCGTCGAAATGTCTGACCACACCCCGCGATCCTCCGGCGGTGGGCGCCAGCGGCGCGACCGCAACCACGTTTGCAGCTGATACAGCCTGGCGAGCGACCATAGCGAATAACCGAACAGCGCCGCGTAGGTCGTGAACAGCTCGATGTGCAGCGGCAAACCGAGCGCGAACGCGGCCAGCAGCAGGACGACGAAACGTCCCAGCGAGACTTGCCACGCGTGGCTGCGCAGGAATTGCAGTTGCATCGTTCACCGCTTTGCGCCGGCGGCGGCCCGCTCGAGCCGGTCCCGCAACGCATTCAACACACTATACCAATCCACTTTGCCGCATTGTCCACAATCCATTCTTGCCCGACCGGCTCACGCTTCCGGCGTGATCGAAAAACGGTAGCCGGCGCCGCGCACGGTCTGCACCAGGCTGTCGCACTGGAACGGTTCGAGCGTCTTGCGCAGACGGCGGATGTGCACGTCCACAGTGCGCTCCTCGACGTACACGCTGCCGCCCCAGACGTAATCGAGCAGCTGGCTGCGCGAATAGACGCGCTCGGCGTGGGTCATGAAAAAGTGCAGCAGGCGATATTCGGTCGGGCCGATCGGTACGGTCTCGTCGCCGGCGTAGACACGGTGCGCCGGGCTGTCGATGCGCAGCTTGCCGATCTCGATCACGCCGTCGGCGTCGGAGCCGTGCGTACGGCGCATGACCGCATTGATGCGCGCAATCAGTTCGCGCGGCGAGAACGGCTTGACCACGTAGTCGTCGACGCCGGCCTCGAGCCCGCCGACGCGATCGGTTTCCTCGCCGCGCGCGGTGAGCATGATGATCGGCACGTCGCGCGTGAGTTCTTCCTTGCGCAAGCGACGCGCCAGGTCCAGGCCGCTCATGCCCGGCAGCATCCAGTCGAGCAGGATCAGATCCGGCACACGTTCGACGATCATGCTCTGCGCGGCGCGCGCGTCGGCGGCGTGCGCCGGCTCCATGCCCGCCTTGCGCAGCGCGAACGCGACCATGTCGCGGATCGCGGGTTCGTCTTCGACTATCAATATGTGTTTGTGCACGGTCTGGGTCCGGTACGCCGCATGGCGCACTCGCCAGGCCGCGCTATTGCAACGGGGAATTATTACGCGGCGATGACAGATGCGCGCAAGCTTTTGATCCGCACAAAGAAAACGTTTGCTGATTGTTACTTTCGGGCGCCGCGCCGCCGAACTTGCCCTGATCGGCTGGTTTTATCTTGCGCCGGCGCAGTTCCAGCACGATCGGCGTCATCTCCTCGATGCGCGCTTCGATGCGCTTGCGTTGGTAGAAGTCCAGGTCGTTGCGCTTGCCCAGATTCTTGAGCTGGTTCAGTGCATCCTCGGCGCGACCGTTGAGGTAGGCCGCTGCCGCGTGCGCCTCGCCGGCGCGGATCGGATCGCCGGCCAGTTCGCAGGCGCGTGCGAACGCGGTTTGCAGATCCGGATCCTCGTCGTCGCGTGCCAGCTGCGGACGCAGGATTTCCTGGGCGCGGCGCGCGCTCGCCTTGTCGTCGACCTGCACCAGCGCCTCGCTGTACGCGAGTGCCAGCGCGCGGTTGTCCGGGAATTCGCTTTGCAGATGCGTGAAACGTTGCAACGCCGCCTCGCGCGAGCCCGACATCAGTTCCGAGCGACCGAGCGCAAGCTGGAACACCAGGTTGTCCGACTGCGCTGCGCTCAGTTTCTGCGCCACTTCGCGAGCCTTCTTCGCGTCGCCCGCATGCACCAGCGCAAGCGCGTAGCCGTAGCGGTTCGGCGTCGTGTCGAACGACACGTTGTCGCGCAAGTTGTCGGCATAGTACGCCAGCATCTGCGCCGGATGATCCGACGCCAGCACGCGCGCGCGCTCGCGCATCAGCTCGTAGTACGCCTCCGAGCGTGCGCGTTGCTGCGCGCTCGCTGCGCGCGGCCGCGCGATCTCGCTGAGCGCGCTGCTGGAATCGCGGCTCAGCGAAGAGGGCCACAACAGGGCGGCGTCGCTGGCCAGCGGACGCGTCGGGGCGGGGCTCTGCGTCGTGACGCGTTCCTGTGCGGAACTGACGGTCTTCTCCGACCCGTCGGACTGCGTCTCGCCGACGGTGACGGTGGCCTGCATGTCCTTCTTCAACGTTTCGGCGCGCGCTTTCGCCTCGCTGATGCGCTCGACCGTGACCGGGTGATCCATCAGCAGCGCCGGCACATCGTTCTCGTCGAAGCCGGGGCGCAGCGCCTTTTGCATGCGCGAGAAGAATCCGGCCATCGCATCCGGATCGAAATTCGCCTTGGCCAGCGTCTGGATGCCAACGCGGTCGGCCTCGGATTCATCCGCGCGCGTGAAATTGATCTGCATCTGTGCGGCCAGTGCCTGCGCCGTGGCGATCGCGCCGACATCGGCGTTGCTGGTGCTGTACGGGCTTTGGTGCGAGGCGGCGACCAGCGCGCCGACCATCGCCAGCACCATCAGCGGCGCGTACTTCTGTTCGGCCTCGACCGCGCGCACCAGATGTTGCTGCGTGACGTGCGACACCTCGTGCGCCAGCACCGCGGCCAGCTCGCTTTCGTTCGCACTGGTCGTGATCAGGCCGGCATTCACGCCGACGAAGCCGCCCGGCAGCGCAAACGCGTTGATCGACGGATCGCGCACGATGAAGAACGTGAACGGCTGTTCCGGCTGCGGGCTATAGGAGACCAGCTTGTAGCCGAGCTGGTTGATGTAGTCGTTGAGCAGCGCGTCGTCCAGCACCTGACCCTGGTTGCGCAGCTCGTGCAGCACGTAGAAGCCGTACGAGCGCTGCTCCTGCGGCGATGCCACCCGGCCGGCCGAACTGCCCATGCTCGGCAGCTGCGTATCGACGGCGCGGGCGGGCGCCCCGGCGAGCAGCGAGCAGGCCAGGACGACGAGGAAAACGGGAGCGGAAAGACGTGGCATCGTCGATGGTTTCGAAGGGCGCGGGTAAACGTGGGACAACATAGCGCAGGCGCTGGTTCGCCGCCATCGTAACGCTGCGCACCCTTAATCGCCGTTAAGGCGCCAGCCAGACGCGCCGGATTCCCGCGGTTACACTTGTAAAAGGTCGCCATTGGGTCCATATCCGCGCGAATCGACGCCGCCACAAGGAGTGCAGCACCATGGTAAAAGTTGAAATTTATACCAGCGCCATGTGCGGCTATTGCGTCGCGGCGAAGAACCTGCTCAAGCAGAAGGGGCTGGACTACAGCGAGATCCGCATCGACGTCGACCCGTCGCGGCGCGACGAGATGGTGCAGCGCACGCAACGCCGCACCGTGCCGCAGATCTTCATCGGCGGCCAGCATGTCGGCGGCTTCGACGACCTGGTCGCGGCCGACCGCAGCGGCCGCCTTGCGCAACTGATCGGTGCCGCGTCGTGAGCGGTGACCGGGTGAGCGAATTCGCCGCGTTCCGGCAGCGCATGAACGAGCGCATCCTAAGCCAGGACAATCAGGTCGTGCGGCGCTTTTTCGCGCTCGACACGCAGACCTACAAGGACGGTGCGCTGCCGGCCAAGACCAAGGAAATGCTCGGCCTGGTCGCCTCGCTGGTGCTGCGTTGCGACGACTGCATCAGCTATCACGTGGCCGAGTGCCGCAACGCGGGCGTCAATCGCGACGAGTTCTTCGAGATCTTCAGCGTCGGGCTGGTGGTGGGCGGATCGATCGTCATACCGCACTTGCGCCGCGCGGTGGATTTTCTCGATCAGCTCGAGGCTGCCGAGGATCCCAAGGAATCGCCCGCGTGAGGGGCTTCGCAAGCGCGGCGACCATCCCTGGTGCGCGGTGCCGGCCGGGACTCCCTGTCACGGCGCTCGCCGGCGCGAACTGCCAACCCTAGGCAGTTCGCGAAAGCCCGGTTCGCCGCACTTGCGCCGCGCGCTGGATTTTCTCGATCAGCTCGAGGCTGCCGTGGATCGCAAGGAATCGCCCGCGTGATTGGCTGCAGCGGCTGAACCCGCCAGACGCAGCAGCGGCCGGGTTACTTGGTCACACGCAAAAGATGTGCGCTGCTGCCGTCCATGCGCGAGATCGCGATGGAATCGAATTGCGCGGGCTCTGCGCGGCCGGGAAGGCGCAGCGTGCACGACGATGGCGGCATATCCGGCTGCGCGCTGTCGCGCACACAAGCGAGACTGGCGCCGCCGACGCTGTCGGCAAGCTCGAAGTGTTCGGCGTCCTGCGCACGGAACTGGTCGAAACGCAGGCGTTGGGCGCCGCTGTCGTCGGCCAGCACCCAGTCGCCCTGCAGCGCACCGCCGTCGACCGTTTCGGCGAGCGGCAGACGCACGGCCTCGAACGCGCGCAGATGCAGCAGCGGGTCGTCGCTGCTGCCGGCGACGCGGCTCAGCCACGCGGAAGCATGCGCACCGGTGTGGAATTGCAGGTCCAATGCAACGGTCGATTCGCCGCTGGCGTGTGCGCCGCCATCCGGCGCGAACAGCTCATGACCACCTTGCAGGCGCAGCAACGGCACATGCGCGATGCGGCCGTTGTACGGCGCCGCGCCGAAATGCCATTGCGGCTGGCCGAACCGGTCATAACTCATGAGCGCCACGCTGAGCTGATCGTTCTGCAATTCGATGCTGAGCAGGGTGCGGTCGCCGCCGTTCTCGGCGCTCCACCAGAAGCCCGTCTCCGGCACCACGCGCGGCGCACCTTCTGCGCTGTGGTCGAGCAGCGTGAAGGCGCGCAGCTTCGGTGCGGCCTGGGCGCCGTCCGCGGCAAAGAAACTGACGTGGTACACGCCGGGCGCCAGCGGCGCCTGGTTCATAGCCAGAGCCGGATCGACCGCGATCGAAAACGGTGTGGACTGACGCGTGCATAAGCCCAGCACCGAGCGCGCATCGATGCGCAGATCGTTGTGGTCGAGTGCCACGCTCTCCAGCGTCGGCGTGCATTGCGTCGCCCATTCGCCGCTGATCGACAGGGTCCACCCGGCGCGCTCGAGCGCCGGCGTACCGATCGCATAGGACTCCGCGGCAATGCCGCCGCGCGCCGCGCCGAAACAAGCGAGCGCGAGCAGCGCGACGGACGTCGCGGCACGGCGCAATCGACGGTTAAGTCCGGGATGCATCGACAAATATTCCGTTTTTCTTGTCCGTATCGGCAGTGTACAGGATAATTAACGGTTCCTTTGTTTTCCGTTATCCCAAGAGCACACCATGAACAAGACGATTGCGGTGATCCGCGGCGACGGCATCGGCCCGGAAATCATGCACGCAACGCTGCGCGTGCTCGACGTGCTCGACACCGGGTTGAGCTACGACTTCGTCGAAGCCGGCGTCGCCGCCCAGGAAAAATTCGGCGAGCTGCTGCCGGCGGCGACGCTCGAGAGCATCGCCAAGCACCGCGTCGCGTTGAAAAGCCCGCTGACCACGCCGGTCGGCGGCGGCTTTGCCTCGATCAATGTCGAGCTGCGCAAGCGTTTCGACCTGTACGCCAACGTGCGCCCGGCGATCTCGATGCCGGGCACGAAGTCGCGCTACGAAGGCATCGACATCATCACCGTGCGCGAGAACACCGAAGGCGCCTACATCGGCGAGGGTCAGCAGCTGTCGGCCGACGGCGAGACGGCGACATTGACGCAGAAAGTCACGCGGCGCGGCTCCGAGCGCATCGTGCGCTACGCGTTCGATCTGGCGCGCAGCGTCGGACGCAAGAAGGTCACGATCGTGCACAAGGCGAACATCCTGAAGTCGACCTCGGGCCTGTTCCTCAAGGTGGCGCGCGAAGTCGCCGCGAATTATCCGGACATCGCCTGCAACGAGATGATCGTCGACAACACCTGCATGCAGCTGGTGATGAATCCGCATCAGTTCGACGTGATCGTCACCACGAACCTGTTCGGCGACATCATCAGCGACTTGTGCGCCGGTCTGGTCGGCGGACTCGGCTTGGCGCCCGGCGCGAACATCGGCACGGAAGCGGCGATCTTCGAAGCGGTGCACGGCTCGGCGCCGGATATCGCGGGCAAGGGCGTCGCCAATCCGTGCGCGCTGCTGCTCGGCGCCGGCCAGATGCTCGATCACCTCGGCATGCAGGAAAAGGCGCAGCGGCTGCGCCTGGCTATCCGCGCGACATTGGTGGCGAAGGACCGCGTCACGCCGGATCTCGGCGGCACCGGCTCGACCGAAAGTTTTGCCGACGCGCTGATCGAGCGCGTGCGGCAGAAGCACGCCGCGTAAACTGCCGCCGCGGCGGATGAGCGCGGCACCCGGTGACTCCGAGTGCCGCGCAATGATGGTCAAGGCGCGCCGTTCGGTACCGACAGCTGCACGATCGCTTCGTTCGAGCGCGCGAAGCTGCCGCCCGGATAACTGGCGTTGATGCTGACCACGCCGGTGGGCCGGCCGCTCGGCAGGTTCGTGACGAACTGCGACAGCGTGATCGAGCCGATTGATGCGCCGCTCAGCTGCGACGGTGGCGTGCAGGTGCGGCAATAGCCGTTGCTGACGGCGAGCAGGTCGAGCGTCGTGGTGCCGGCGAGATTGAGCGAGCCCGACGCCGTGGCCCAGGTCGGCTGGCCGTTGGCGCCGGGAAAATAGACGTACACGACCACGACCGGCGCGCCGCTGCCGTTCTGCACGTCGAGCAGTTCGAAGCCCCAGCCGCCGTCGGTCGGCACGTACCAGTGACCGTTCAGATCCGGACTCGCGTGCTGCTCGAGCGTCACGATCGGCTGCACACACCACTGCGCGGAATCCGCACCGATCTTCCAGCTCATCACGCCGAGCAGCGGCGCGCCGCTGCGATCCACGTTGCGGCATGCGGGGGCCTGCGCGGCCTGGTTGAAATCGACGATCACGCTGCCGCTGACGGCATCGGCATGCGCGGTGATCTGGCCGGGGCCGGTCGTGTCGTAGACCAGGCGGTAAAGCGTTTGCCCGTTCGACTGCAGGTCCGGCAGGAACACGCCGTCGACGAAGCTGCCCTGCGCCTGGTACCACTCCGGTTTGCCGGTCGCGTCGTATGTGTAAAAAGTTAAAAGGTATACATCATGTCCGGCGCCGGTCTGGTCGCGCAGCACGATCTGGAAATCGAAGCCGTGGCCGCTGTGCGTGCTGTCGAACCAGTTGCTCGGGATCGTGTGGCCGAACGACGGCGGCGTGGCGTTCGCGTTGGACCAGCCTAGCGGCGACAGCATCGGCACGGCGAGTCCCATGCTGCGCAGATTGAAGCCGGAGTAGAACGCATTCATCATGTCGCCGGGCTGCACCGTGTGCGACAGCGTCGAGGACGGTTGTGGCGAGCAGTTCGCGCTCGCGGTCTTGTCGCACGGCGCGTACAGGCTCGGGAAATCGTCCGGCGCGGCCTTGCCGACGTTGATGTTGACGCTGGAATTCGCCGCGACGGAATCCGACCAGCGCAGTCCGGTCTGCGTGCTGCTGTCGACTTGTCCGTCTTCGCTGACCACGCCGCCGGAAACGACCGCCGCAGCGCGCGCGGCATCGTTCGCACCGTTGACCTCGTAGCCCATGAACGGCGTGTAGGTGCTGCCGTTGACGATCGCGACATAGTCGTCGTAGATGTCGTCGTAAGGTCCGAGGCTCAGGTTCGTGAACGCGATCGAATTGCCCGAGATGCCCGCCTTGGCCCCAATCGGGCCCTGTGTCGCATCCAGATTGACGAGGCCGAAGAAACCCAGGCCGTGGGTCATCTCGTGCATCGCGATGGTGACGAAGTCGAGCGTGTGGCCGGGATTCGGCGCCGGGTCGAAGCCGAGGTAGAACTTCTCGCCGCCGACGATGTTCGGCGAACCGATGTCTTCGTTGAATACCGCCTCGAGTTCCTCGTTCGCAACGCCGCTGCACGAGCCGCCGCCGAGGCCGCAGCTGCTGGTGCCGCCGAGGCGTACCGCCGACGTGATCGAGTACCAGGTGTACTTCTTCGGCAGCGCGTTGATCGGGAAATCCGGATCGTCGAACAGGTAGGTCAGTGGCGCCGCGTGCGCCAGGATCGCCGAGTTCATGTCGCCGCCGAGATGCGCGCCGCAGGCGTGCACCGTGATGTCGACCGGGATCTGCAGTTGGTTGACCAGTTCCGTGCTGGCATGGGACAGCGCGTTCTGGCGCTGCGCGCCGAGCGTGGTCGCGGTGTTGCCGCCGATCGGCGTTGCCGGTGTCGGGTCGGTCCAGAAACTGTCGTCGCAAGGTGCGTGCGTATCCGTGCTCGGATTGCCGAAATCCAGATGGATCGTGCCGAGTTGGCTGGTCGCGGATGCGGTTGCGGTTAGCGTGCCGCTCGCAGTAGGCGTCGCGACACAACTCGCGGCGGCATTCGGATCGTTCGGATTACATGCATTGACGATCGTCACGTACCAGCGGCCCGCCTGCAATGGCATGCGGCTGGACGGCAGCACGAGCAGGGACTCGTTCGTACTGGAGCTGACCGAATGATAGTGCGCGTATCGATTGATGACGTCTTCGCTCAGGCCCGTGGTCGGGAACGGCGTACCGTAGCGCACGAACAGATCGAGGTCGCCGCCGTTTCCGTTGATGGTGAACTGCAGCCGCTTCGCGCTGGCGTCGACATCGATAAACGCGTTCAGCACGAGGTTGTTGGGCGGCAACGCCAGCGTAGCCGGGACGCCGGACGACAACGGCGAATCGGCCGCCGCGCTCAGCGCCGTCGTGCCGAGCAGCGCAGCGAGGAAAAGTGTACAAAGCGACTTTGTGCGCATCATGGCTGCTGTGCGCCGGACGCTTGCGCGGAGGCGGCGGCATTCAGGCGCGGGTTGCGCCTCTGCACGCAATTCAAGCTGAGGCTGCCATCGCGCTGCCGCGTGACGCGAGTCACGCTCACCGTCGGCGGGATCACGCCGCGCGGTTGCGCCGGCAGCGCTTTGGTCGGTGTCGCCACGCTCAGTGGCTGCGCCGGAAGCGGGGCGTCCGCGGCGTGCGCGCCAGTGGTTGCGAGGAGCGCAACGAGGCCACACAGGATTCGATTCTTCATCGCCATGTCCCGAGTCGAAAGGTAGGATGCGTAAATAGCAGAAACGGTGTTAAGGGATGATAGCGCGCAACATTTACTTGTGTCGCGGTGATGCCAGAGTGAATGCAGTGCCGCGTCCGGCACGATAGGCGGCAAGCAGGGCGGACTGTAGATGCCGCTGCGCCGCGCCGACCGCAGCGTGCAGCGTCTGGCCGCGTGCGAGCGCGGCGGCGATGCCAGCGGAAAGCACACAGCCCGTGCCATGCGCAGAGAGCGGCAGCCGGCGATGTCGATACAGGCGCGTCGCGTGGGGCTCGTACAGCCTATCGACGACCGGATCGCAATGCTCGTGCCCACCTTTGAGCAGCACGGCGCGCGCGCCCAGCTGCAGCAGCGCTGCACCGTCGAGCCCGTTCGTGTCGCGGCGGCCGAGCAATGCTGCCGCTTCGGGCAGGTTCGGCGTGAGCAGCGTCGCCTGCGGAATCAACTCGTCGCGCAACAGCTTGAGTGCCCGCGTCGGCAGCAGCGGCGTGCCGCTGCTCGACAGCAGCACCGGATCGAGCACGACAGGGGCACGCAACGCGCGCACGAAACGCGCGACCACGCGCACCGCGGCAGCGGAGCCGAGCATCCCGATCTTCACCGCGCCGATGCGGAAGTCCGCCGCGAGCACCTCGAGTTCGCGCTGCAGGTGTCGCGCCGGCACCGGCACGATCGCATGCACCTTGCGCGAATCCTGCGTCGTCAGCGCGGTGATCGCGCACACACCGTGCACGCCGAATGCGGCGAAGGTCTTGAGGTCGGCCTGGATGCCTGCGCCGCCGCCGGAGTCCGAGCCGGCAATGCTGAGCACGCTGACACAACGCTGCTGCGCCTTGCGTGCTAGCGGACGCAACGGCGTCATTTGTCGTGATTCTGCAACAAAGGTGGCCCCAGAAGGCGCGAGCCTGCGCGGTACATCCAGAAATCACTGACGATCAACGGTTTCTATCCTCATTTAACACTTGACGTGGTGTTGCTTTTTTGCCAACATGGCGCCGGTGTCAACCACCTCCTAACGCATATCGGGCCATGCGTCGGTCAACAGCGAAAGTCAAAAATCTCTCGGGAGCGATAGGAATCATTCTATCGCTCCCGTTTTCTTTCGCTATGGCAGCGGCGCCTGGCGACTTGCATGCGTCCGGGTTGGCTCAACTGGCCGAGTCGCAAAGTATACTCGACGCCTGGCGCGACTACGCGCTGGCGGATCTGACTCCCGCATTCTCCTGGGCGCAGTTGCCGGCGAATAGCCTGAGCGCTCCGTCCCTGTTCGATCGCGGCAACGGCCATTTCGCGCAGCCTGCTTCGCATTTCGCCGGCGCGGCGATCGATGCGTCGCCGATCCAGTTTGCATTCGTCAAGTCGAAGGTTTCATCGACACCGCTGTTCGTCGCTGCCGGTGCATCCAGCTTGACGCAAGAGTTCACGCCCGGCCTGCAGCGTTATGTGGTCGCGCCGTCGCTGTCGCAGCAGTGGGGCGAGAACAGCGCGCTGAGTTTCTCCGCGATCTTCGCCTATCAGCGTTTCGCCGGTCTGGGTCTCGGCATCGACAGCATGTCCGTGCTGGACAATTCCGGTATTGCGACGCCGTATGCGGTGCGCTACAGCGAAGGCTCGTTCGGCACCGGCATGCGCGTGGACTTCGACAGTGCGCTGACTAGCCGCCTGAGCTGGCAGGTCGGTTACCAGTCGCGCGTGAACATGGATGAGTTCAATACCTATCGCGGCGTGTATTCCGAACCCGGCAGCTTCGACATTCCTGCCAGTGCCAATGCCGGCATCGGCTACGCGTTGACTCCGGAGTTCAAGCTCAATCTCGGCGTCGAGCGCGTGATGTACAGCCAGATCGCGCCGTTCACCAGCAATGCGCTTCCGACCCGCTTCCTGGTGTTGCTGGGCAGCGAGATCAGCCCGGCGTTCGCCTGGCAGAATCTCAACGTCTACTCGCTCGGTCTGACCTGGCAGTCGCCCGAGTTCGGCAGCTGGTCGTTGCGCTACAGCACGCGCGAGCAGCCGTTGCCGACGTCGTCGTTGCTGCGCAATGCGTTGGAACCGTATCTGTCAGACCACGACGTCGAATTCGCGTACACGCGCGCCATCGGCTCGCATTCCAGCCTGCATCTCGCCGCCACGTATGCACCGACCGAATTCGTGCTCGGCCTGCCGACCAGCAACAGCTTGCGCAACGGCATCACCGGCAACCAGATCGAATACGAAGTGCTGTGGGTCACGCACTTCTGAACGATTTACTCCATCAGGGCACATTTGACGGGAGCGAATGCTCCCGTTTTTTTTGTCGTAGTCTTGGAAATCATCCTTGATCGCGAGGATCAAGACGCGGCCATCCGTGGCCGCACGTTTCACAAGTGCATCACCTACAGCATTTCCGACGCGTAGTCGGCCAGGCGCGAGCGTTCGCCGCGACGCAGGGTCACGTGCGCGGAATGGCTCCAGTTCTTGAAGCGATCGACCGCGTAGGTGAGGCCCGAGGTCGTCTCGGTCAGGTACGGCGTATCGATCTGTTCGACGTTGCCCAGGCATACGATCTTGCTGCCGGGACCGGCGCGCGTGATCAGCGTCTTCATCTGCTTCGGTGTCAGGTTCTGCGCCTCGTCGATGATCACGTAGCGGCTGAGGAACGTGCGTCCGCGCATGAAGTTGAGCGAGCGGATCTTGATGCGCGAGGCGAGCAGGTCGTTGGTCGCGGCGCGCCCCCAGCCGCCGCCTTCCTGCGGCGTGGCCAGCACCTCGAGGTTGTCGGTCAGCGCGCCCATCCACGGCGTCATCTTTTCCTCCTCGGTGCCGGGCAGGAAGCCGATATCCTCGCCGACCGACACGGTGGCGCGCGTCATGATGATCTCGCGGTAGCGTTGCTGGTCCATGGTCTGGGCCAGCCCGGCAGCGAGCGCCAGCAGGGTCTTGCCGGTGCCGGCAGTGCCGAGCAGCGTGATGAAATCGATTTCCGGATCCATCAGCGCATTGAGCGCGAAATTCTGCTCGCGGTTGCGGGCGGTGATGCCCCAGACCGAATGCGAGCCATTGCGGAAGTCGTCCAGGATCTGCAGCGTCGCCACGCCGTCGTTGACGCGCAGCACGCGCAGTTCGACGTCGTTCTCGTCCGGCAGGTAGACGAATTCGTGCGGCTGCCAATCCTCGTCCTTGCGCAGCTTGATCTCATAGAACGTGTGGCCGCGCTCGGACCATGAGCGCACTTCTGGATGCTTGTCCCAGAACGTCGCTGGCAGTTCGACATAGCCGGGGAAGAGCAGGCTGAAATCGTCCAGCGCGCGGTCGTTCTCGTAGTCCTCGGCGGTGATGCCGTAGATCGAGGCCTTGATGCGCAGGTTGATGTCCTTCGACACCAGCACCACGTCGGCGTCGGTGCGGCGCTTCTGCAGCGCCACGATCGAGGCCAGGATCAGGTTGTCGGGCAGCTGGCGCTTTTTCGCAGCAAGCGGCTCGTCGATTTCCTGCGTCTGGAAGTATAGACGTCCAACCTGAGCGCCGCGCCCGAGCTTGATTCCCTGCGGCAGGCGCAGTTCGAGGCCTTGTTCGATGTGCTTGCCGTCGCCGGCCTCGATCAACTCGTTGATGAAGCGGCTGACCTGACGCGCGTTGCGCGACACTTCGGACGTGCCCTTTTTCGCCGCATCGAGTTCCTCCAGCACCGTCATCGGCAGGAACACGTCGTGTTCCTCGAAGCGGAACAGGGCGGTCGGGTCGTGCATCAGCACGTTGGTGTCGAGCACGTAGGTGCGCTTGCCTCGGGTCATGCGTTGGTCACCGTGGGAGGAGTCGTGAGGGAGGTGGAGCGGGGCATCGGAACGATGAGATTGATTCGCAGGCGTTGCAAGATCGTGGCAGCGTTCACGCCGGCTCCGCCGCGAGCGCCGCCAGCACTTCGGCGGCATGTCCGGGAACCTTGACGCCGCGCCATTCGCGCAGCAGGCGGCCGTCGGCATCGAGCAGGAACGTGCTGCGCACCACGCCGAGATGGCGCTTGCCGTACAGCACCTTCTCGTGGATCACGTCGAACGCCTTGCACCAGGTCTCGTCCGGATCGGACACGAGCGCGAATGTCAGTGCCTGCTTGGTGCGGAAGTTCTCGTGCGACTTGAGCGAATCGCGCGACACGCCGAGAACGACCGCCTTGTGCTTGCGGAAGGCCGCAGCCAGGTCGCGGAAGTCCTGCGCCTCGCGCGTGCACCCGGGCGTGCTGTCCTTCGGATAGAAGTACACGACCACCGGCTGGCCGCGGAACTGGCTCAGGCGCAGCGCCCCGGCCGTGCTCTCGCCCTCGAGGTCGGGCACGCGCCTGCCGATTGCAATTGCTGCCGCGTTCTTGGCCATCAGTATTTCATCGGATCCATGATCGCATCGAGATTCAGTCCGTCGCAGAACTCGAGGAAGTCGTCACGCAGCGCGGCGATGTGCGTGCTCGACGGGATGCCCACCGTGATCTGCGCCGAGAACATGTCGGCTCCGGTCTGCATCGCCCGATAGCGCGTCGATTGCAGCTGCTCGATGCTGATGCCGTGCTGCTGGAAGAATTCGGCAATCTGGAAAAGTATACCGGCCTTGTCGGCGGCCACGACCTCGACCACGTACGGCAGCAGGTTGGTCTGCGGCGGCTTCGGGCCGGTGCGAAAGTGCAGCAGGCGCAGCTGCTCCTCGCGTTCCAGCCGGGCGAGCGCGGATTCGAGTTTTGCGATCGCGTCCCATGGCCCCTGCGCCAGCACGATCACGGCCACATCGCGGCCGAGCGCGGCGACGCGCGTCTCGGCGATGTTGCAGCCGCAATCGGCGATGCGCTTGGTGATCGCCGCCAGCGGCGAGTGCGTCTGCGCCGCAAACGCGTTGATCAGCAGGAAGTTCTCGTTCGCGGTCGGGCGTGGTGCGGTGTCGGTCAAAGCGTGCGATCCCGGCAGAGCCTGTTGGCGGCGCCGATTCCTTGCCGGCGTGTGGTCGCAGAATACTTGCCGCGCCGGACAGCCGCAAGGGAAAGCGCCGGCGCCGCGCCGGCCCGCTGCCGCACGCTGCGCGGTACTGTCGAAAGGCGCGCGCAGGATGGACTTGTGCGGACAATACAAATAACATCGCCAACCTGCATAAATAGCGGGTTTCCCTTGAAAAACATCTTCGGCAGCATCTGCGCGCTGGCGACGCCGTTCCGGACCGACACGCTCGATCTGACAGCGTTCGGCGCGCTGATCGACTATCAGCTTGCCGCCGGCACGCAGGGCCTGGTCGTGGCCGGATCGACCGGCGAAGCACATGCGCTGGAACAGGCCGAATACGATCGCCTGCTTGAATTCGCGGTGCAGCGCATCGCCGGGCGCGTGCCGGTGCTCGCCGGTACCGGCACCGCGAACACGAACAAGACGATCCATGCGACGCAGCGCGCGCTCAAGCTCGGCGCCGACGCGGCGCTCGTGGTCACGCCGTATTACGTGCGTCCGACGCAGGCCGGGTTGATCAGTCATTTCAGCGCAGTCGCCGATCAGGGCGGCTTGCCCGTGGTGTTGTACAACGTGCCGTCGCGCACCGGTTGCGACATGCTGCCGGAAACCGTTGCGGTGCTGGCGCGGCACGAGCGCATCGTCGGCATCAAGGAAGCACGCGCCGACGCGCAGCGCATCGCCGCGATCACCGCGCTCAAGAGCGCGCAGTTCGCGGTGCTCAGCGGCGATGATGCGACCTGCGCGCAGGCGATGCTGGCCGGCGCCGACGGCGTGATCTCGGTGGCGGCGAATGTCGCTCCGGCGGCGCTGCGTGCGCTGTGCGACGCGGCGCGCGCGAAGGACGCTGCACGTGCGGCGTCACTCGACGCCGAGCTGGCCGAGTTGTACGCCGTGCTCGGCGTGGAGCCCAATCCGATTCCGCTCAAATGGTGCCTGCATCGTCTGGGTCTCGGCAGCGCCGACGTGCGCCTGCCGTTGCTGCCGTTGAGCGCAGCGCATCACGAACGCGTGCAACACGTGCTGGATCAATTGCGCCTGAGCGCGGTTCAGCCGCGGCACAGCAGCGCCGCCTGAAACTGGCGCGCCGATTTTGAGTCTCACCCATTCGTTCTCAACCGGGATCTTGAACGTGAATTGCATTTCTCCTGTCCGTGCTTCCCTGTTCCTGCTGCTGACCGCGACCATGCTCGGCGGCTGCAGCTGGTTCCATCATCGCGACGACTACTACAGCAAGGCGGCCGAAACACGCCCGCTCGAAGTGCCGCCGGATCTCGACACGCCGGTGAGTTCGAACGAGCTCGTGGTACCGGCCGCCGGCGCGGGCGGCAACAGCAGCGTGCCGGCAACGGCGCCGCCAGCGGGCGTCACGGTGACCACTGCGCCGGCAGCCAGCAGCACCGTTGCCAGTGGGTCTGGTCTGCGCGTGGCCGATTCGGTCGGGCACACCTGGCAGCGTGTCGGCCTCGCACTGGAACGTGCCCAGGTGGGCACGATCAGCGCGCGCGACGAAGCGGCGCACAGCTATTCGGTCGACGTCGCGGGGCTCGCAGTTGCCGCCGCGCCGGCGCCGGCCGAAGAACATCACTGGTATTCGCGCATCCTGCATCCGTTCGGCGGCGGCAAGAGCAGCCCGAAGGCCGGCGCGCCGGTCAGCGGCAGCGTCAGCATCCGCGTATCGGCCGACGGCGATGCGGCGCGCGTGGACGTGCAGGGCGCCGCCGGCGATGCGAGTTCGGACGAAGCTGCGCGCCGCGTGCTGGCGGTGTTGCGCGAGCGTCTGTCCTGAGATCAGGCTTGCCAGGGCTGGGTATACAAATATAACGAGCGTCTTTGCGCAGGGGGCGATTGATCGCGCCCGGCCTTTATTGCCGGCTTCCGGCGCGGAAGCTGCGCTCAGCGCTCAAGCAGCGGCAGCTTTTCCGGCTTGCCGTCCCATTCCTTGGCGTCGGCCGGCGCTTCCTTGCGTTCGGTCAACACCGGCCAGGACTTGGCCAGTTCGGCGTTGAGCTGGATGAAGTGTTCCTGCCCGGCCGGCACGTCGTCCTCCGGGAAGATCGCGTTGGCCGGACATTCCGGCTCGCACAGCGTGCAGTCGATGCATTCTTCCGGATCGATCACGAGGAAATTCGGACCTTCGTGGAAGCAGTCGACCGGGCACACCTCGACGCAGTCGGTGTACTTGCATTTGATGCAGTTTTCGGTAACGACGAACGGCATGGCGGACGCGGGCTCGTGGGTTGAAGACGGGTGCACGGTGCGGGCGGCCGCGCGGACGCGAGTTTACTTGAGGACGAAAGGGGAATTCGAGGGGCACGCGGTGCGCGGCTGCGACGGCGGCGGGGCAGGGCGGTGAAATGGCGCTCCCTAGGGGACTCGAACCCCTGTTCCAGCCTTGAGAGGGCCGTGTCCTAGGCCACTAGACGAAGGGAGCGCACGCGGAAACTTCAGCGCAGACGCTAGTATACCTGTTTCCCGACGTGGGACAATCAACCAGCGCGCGGGAAGCGCGCGGGCAAAAGAGTTGCAATGAACGATTCCGTTTCGAATGCCGCCCTCGGGGCGTTGACCGCGCAGCTGCGCATCATTCCGCGCGAGCAACACTCGATCTCGCGCAAGGACATTTCCGCGGGCGCGCTGCGCGTGCTCTATCGGCTCAACGAAGCCGGCCACGCCGCATATCTGGTCGGCGGCGCGGTGCGCGACCTGCTGCTCGGCGGCCATCCGAAGGATTTCGACATCGCCACCGATGCGACGCCGGAGGAGGTCAAGCGCCTGTTCCGCAACTGCCGCCTGATCGGTCGCCGTTTCCGCCTGGCGCACGTCGTGTTCGGCAACGAGATCGTCGAGGTCGCCACATTCCGCGGACACACCGACGACGGCAGCGGCGATCGCCACGTCATCGACGGCCGCATCGTGCGCGACAACGTCTACGGCAGCATCGAGGAAGACGCGATCCGCCGCGACTTCACCATGAACGCGCTGTACTACAGCATCGCCGACTTCAGCGTGCGCGACTATGTCGGCGGCTACGAGGATATCCAGCGTCGCGAACTGCGACTGATCGGCGATCCGGTGCTGCGTTACCGCGAGGACCCTGTGCGCATGCTGCGCGCGGTGCGGCTGGCCGCGAAACTCGATTTCCGCATCGCGCCGGAAGCGCGCGCGCCGTTCGAGGAACTGGGCGAACTGCTGCTGCATGCGCCGCCGGCCCGCCTGTTCGATGAGACGCTGAAGATGTTCCTGGCCGGCAACGGGCTGAAGAGTTTCCGCGCGCTGGAAGCATCCGGCCTGCTGGTCGACGTGTTTCCGCTGACCGCGCGCGCACTGGCGTTCCGCGGCGGCGAATCGTTTCGTGTGCTGATCGAAGCGGGTCTCGCCAGCACCGACGTGCGCATCGCCGAGGACAAGCCGGTGACGCCGGCGTTCCTGTTCGCCGTGTTGTTGTGGGGCGCGGTGCGCGCGCAAGCCGAGCGCGAGATCGCCAAGGGCGTCGAGCCGACGTTGGCCTGGCAGCGCGTCAGTCATCATGTGATGGACGAGCAGGCCAAGCAGGTTGCGATACCGCGTCGCTTCGGTATCGTGATGCAGGAGATCTGGACGTTGCAGCCGCGCTTCGAGCAGCGCGTCAAGAAGCGCGTGTTCCGCTTGCTGGCGCATCCGCGTTTTCGCGCCGCCTACGATTTCCTGATGCTGCGCGCGGCCGAGAGTCCGGCCGTGGTGGAACTGGGCAGCTGGTGGACGCAGGCGCAAGCAACGCCGCACGAAGTGCTGGCACAGCAGCTGGCCGGCAACGCAGCGCCGGCAACGGCGGCCGCGCCACACGCGCTGGAACCCGCCGCGGCCGCCGATGTAGCGTCCGCCGAGGTGCCGGCAGCAGCCAAGCGCCGGCGCCGCCGCCGCCGCCCGGGCGCCGGTCCGCAAACGGCTTCGGAGTAGCGCAGGCTTGGACATCGCGTACATCGGCATCGGCAGCAACCTGGCGGAACCGCGCGCGCAGGTGCACGCCGCGCTGCGCGCGCTCGCTGCGCTGCCGCGCACGCGCGTGCTGCGGCAGTCGCGCTTGTATCGCAGCGCGCCGTGGGGGCTGCGCGACCAGCCGGAGTTCGTCAACGCGGTGGCGCAGCTCGAGACCGCGCTGCAGCCGCGTGCCTTGCTCGAGGCGTTGCTCGGTGTGGAACGCGCCGCGGGCCGCCGGCGCGACGGCACGCGCTGGGGACCGCGCGTGCTGGACCTGGATATCCTGCTGTACGGCGATCGCGTGCTCGACGAGCACGGTCTGCGCGTGCCGCATCCACATCTGGCCGAGCGCGCGTTCGTGCTGTTGCCGCTGGCGGAGATCGCCCCGGAATTGTCGGTGCCGGGACTTGCGCGTGTCGACGCGCTGCTGCAGCGTATCGATCGATCGGGCTGCGTGGTGCTTGAGCCCGAGCCCGTACTCGCTGAATAATCTGCGCCCCCGCGCCGCCGTGCGCACCCGGCGCTCCGCGCCGACTCCATACGGGAATCACTTGCATGTCCGCCAACTCCAAGTCCGCGTCGACGCGCAGCGCGATCACCGTACCGCGCCTGCACGAGATGAAATCGCGGCGCGAGAAGATCGTCGTGCTGACCGCGTACGACGCGAGCTTCGCGGCGCTGTGCGACGGCGCCGGCGTGGATGTCGTGCTGGTCGGCGATTCGCTCGGCATGGTGGTGCAGGGACATTCGAGCACGCTGCCGGTGACGCTCGACCACATGGTCTATCACTGCGCCGCGGTGGCGCGCGGCGTCGGTCACGCGTTGCTCGTCGCCGACCTGCCGTTCATGAGTTTCAGCACGATCGACGCGGCGCTGCATGCGTCGGCGCGCTTGATGGCCGAAGGCGGCGCGGCCATGGTCAAGCTGGAAGGCGCCGACTACTCGCTCGAGGTGATCGATGCACTGGCGCGACGTTTCGTGCCGGTGTGCGCGCACCTGGGCCTGACGCCGCAGTCCGTGCACAAGCTCGGCGGCTATCGCGTGCAGGGCAAGACGAAGGCCGCGGCCGAACAACTTCTTGCCGATGCGAAAGCCGTGCAGCAGGCGGGCGCCGACCTGCTCGTGCTCGAATGCGTGCCGGCCGCGCTGGCGGCGCGCATCAGCGCAGAGCTGAGCATTCCCACGATCGGCATCGGCGCCGGCGTCGACTGCGACGGCCAGGTGCTGGTGTTGTACGACATGCTCGGCATCACGCCCGGCAAGCGGCCGCGCTTCTCGCGCGATTTCCTCGCCGCTGCCGGTTCGGTCGCCGAAGCGATCCGCGCGTATGCCGATGACGTGCGCGCGGGGAAATTTCCGGCACCGGAACACGCGTTCTGATGGACACTGTCGAGCGTTCCGCCGACTTGCGTACGCGCGTCGCGGCATGGCGTCGTGCCGGCGAGCGCGTCGCTTTCGTACCGACGATGGGAAACCTGCACGCCGGACACTATTCGCTGCTTGCGCTGGCACGCACGCATGCAGCACGCGTCGTCGCCAGCGTGTTCGTCAATCCGACGCAGTTCGGGCCGCGCGAGGATTTCGCCGCGTATCCGCGCACGCTGGCGCAGGATCGAGTCGGCCTCGCCGCGCACCATTGCGACCTGTTGTTCGCGCCGGAGATCGAGGAGATGTATCCGTTCGGCGCCGCGCACAGCGTGCGCGTCGACGTGCCGGGACTCGGCGATATCCTCGATGGCGCGGCGCGTCCCGGTCATTTCAGCGGCGTCGCCACGGTCGTGACGAAACTGTTCAACCTGGTGCAGCCGGATGTGGCGGTGTTCGGACAGAAGGATTTCCAACAGGTGCTCGTGGTGCGGCGACTGGTCGAGGACCTGCGCCTGCCGATCGAGATCGTCGTCGCGCCGACGCAGCGCGAAGCCAACGGCTTGGCGATGAGTTCGCGCAACCAATACCTGAGCGCCGAGGAACGCGAGCGCGCGTCGGTCATCTACCGCACGCTGCAAGCGATGCGCCACGACTTGCTCGCCGGCAAGGCGCGCGTGGCAATCGAGGCCGCGGCGCAGAGTGCGCTCGAACAGGCCGGATTGACGCCCGACTACTGCGTGCTACGCAGCGCCCGCGATCTGTCCATGCCCGCGGAAGACGAACGCAACGGGCTCGTTGCGCTGGTTGCCGCGCGTCTCGGCCGCGCCCGCCTCATCGACAACCTGGTCCTTGACCCGTAGCAAATTGTCCGCGCCTGTGGTATTCTCACTACCGCCATTGGGACTTTTGCAACGCGAGCTCGTTGCCCCGTGGTAGCAGGGCGCATCGTTGGTAATCGTCACTCCGATTTTCCACCCTCGTTGACTTCAACGAGGGTTTTTTTTGTCCATAAAATCAAGCATGAACAGCCCGAAGGGCGCTGCGGCCAGCGAGCACAGGCGTAGCGTCCGCCGAAAAACGATGGCTGGTTCGCCGCTGTGTGGTCTCAACGCAACAAACGCGTACCGGGTGCGGTCGCCGCACTGACGAATCCGCACCCTAATTGGCACGCACTAACGTGCCGCGCTGCTGCTGTTGGCGCAACGCCCATTGCACATGTTCGCGCACCAGCGCCGATGCGTGATCGCTGCGCGCCTGCAGCGCGGCAATCGCACTCGCGCTGGGCGGCGCGTTGCCGAGTGCTACGGCGATGTTGCGCAGCCAGCATTCGTAACCGATGCGCCGGATCGCCGAGCCTTCGGTGCGCGCGAGGAACTCGGCTTCGCTCCAGCCGAACAAATCGGTCAGCGCACTGTCGTCGAGACGATGGCGCACATTGAAATCGATCTCCGCGCTCTTGCGCGCGAACTTGTTCCACGGGCACACCAGTTGGCAGTCGTCGCAGCCGTAGATGCGGTTGCCGATCAACCGCCGGAATTCCTCCGGGATGCTGCCGCGCAGTTCGATCGTCAGATACGCGATGCAGCGACGTGCGTCGAGTTGCTGCGGGCCGATGATCGCGCGCGTCGGGCAGATCTCGATGCAGCGTACGCAGGTGCCGCAGTGGTCGGTCTCCGGAGCATCCACCGGCAGCGGCAGGTCGGTATACAACTCACCGAGAAAGAACCACGAACCGGCGCGGCGATTGATCAGGTTCGTGTGCTTGCCGATCCAGCCCAGGCCCGCATTGCGCGCCAGCGCCTTCTCCAGCACCGGTGCCGAGTCGACGAATGCGCGATAGCCGAACGGGCCGATCTGCGCGGCGATGCGCTCGGCCAGCTTCTGCAGGCGCGTGCGCAGTAGTTTGTGGTAGTCGCGCCCGAGCGCGTAGCGCGAAACGAAGCCGAGCGTCGCGTCGTCGAGCACTTGCCACGAGTCGCGCGCCTGCGGCGGGTCGTAGTCCATGCGCACCGAGATCACGCGCAATGTGCCGGCGTGCAATTCCGACGGCCGGCTCCGCTTGACGCCATGGCGTTCCATGTAATCCATCGCGCCATGGCGGCCGGCAGCGAGCCAGTTCAGCAGATGCGTTTCGTCCGCGCCGAGTTCGGTCGCGCTGATGCCGACCTGCTGAAAGCCCAACTCGCCGCCCCAGGCCTTGATGCGCGCGGCCAGCTGCGTGTAGTCGGCGGAATCCATCGTGCAAGTATAGAGGCGCTGGCTATAATCGAAACGTGGGAATCCGTCTTTACACTGCCGCGCAGGTGCGGGCGCTCGACCGCGAAGCGATCATGTCGCTCGGCATCTCCGGACACGTGCTGATGCAGCGCGCCGCGGCCGCGGCGTGGCGCGTGCTGCGTGCGCGCTGGCCGCTGGCGCGGCGCCTGGTGGTGGTGTGCGGCAGCGGCAACAACGGCGGCGACGGCTATCTGCTCGCGGCGATCGCGCGTGAAGCGCGCATCGACGCACGCGTGATCGCGCCGGTGGCGCCGCGCAACGCCGGCGATGCGGTGCGCGCGCGTCTGGAGTGGCTCGCCATGGGCGGCGCGATCCTCGATGCCGACGCGGGATTTCCCGACGCAGACGTTTGCGTCGACGCGCTGTTCCGCACCGG